>Ga0209415_10000077_pt1 | contig 135618 bp, 139 predicted proteins | sample PeaSoiSIISIP2007_FD_187696 | JGI IMG/M metagenome (GOLD analysis project Ga0209415, IMG submission 187696) | Peat soil microbial communities from Weissenstadt, Germany - SII-SIP-2007 (SPAdes) (version 2) | ecosystem: Environmental > Terrestrial > Soil > Wetlands > Peat | place: Germany... | reverse complement strand
GCCCCACGATCCCGGAGCGCGCGCCGGACCCGCTCGGCCTCGGCGGCGGCGACGCGCCACCCGGAGCTCGTCATGCCCCGGGGCCGTCCGTCCCGGCCAGGAGCCGGAGGACCTGCTCCCCCCGGACCGTGCCGAGACTCCCCCGGGCGGCGCTCGTCTCCCCGAACTTGGGTGGGGCGGCCGACGCAAAAGCCGGATCCGCCGGGATCCCGGTACCTACGAGCAGGAGAGGAACAGGGTCGTCGGAATGCCCCTTGAGGATGCAAGGGGTCGCGTGGTCCGCGGTCACCGCAAGCCGCACCTGGGAGAGATCGAGCCCTTCGAGGAACGGGCCAAAGAACGCCCGGTCCAATGCCTCGACGATCTCGCGCTTCAGGACGGCGTTCCCGTCGTGGCCGGGCTCGTCCGGCCCCTTGAGATGGACGTAGACGAAGGGGAACCGCTCCAGGGCCTCCCGGGTGATCCGGGCCCGCTCGCGCAGCGAGGCATCGCGGTCCGGGCCCATCGGGCCAACGAACAGGTCGTGCAGGTGGAGGACGCGGGCGATCCCCCGCTCCACGGGCATCTCGGTGACCGCCGCGCCCTCGAAACCGTACCGGGACGCGAACGGCTCCGGCGGTGGACCGGTGGCCCCGCCGGCGTTCCGGACGAGCAGCGCGTTCGCGATCTTCCGGCCGCGGAGGGCGCGTCGGGCGTTCACCGGGTGACCGGCCAGGACCGGCGCCGCCCGGTCGAGGAAGACGTTGACGGCGCGCGCGGTCCGCTCGGCCTCGCTCGTCGGGACGAGGGCCTCGACCGGTCGGATGCGCGGCTCGGCCGTCGCGCGGGCCTGGCCCATCCCTCCGACCTTCTCGTAGAACGGGTCGGCGTTCGAAATGTCCGGCGAAAGGGGTCCGCCGGTCACCGGATGCAGCCAGAGCACTCCCCGGTGGCCCACCGTCGCCCGGACCTCGGCCCGGATGCCCTCGGGACCGAGGAGATCGGCCTGGGTCAGGGCCGTGGCGAGCTGCTGCGACTCCTCCGTGGAGAGCGACCGGCCGACCCTCGAATCGAGGACGAGGCCGGCCCCGTCGGAGGTCGCGAAGTTGAGCCGGAGCGCGACGTCCCCCAGGGCCAGCGAGATCCCCACGCCCTCGGCCTCGAGGACGCCCCGGCCCGGCGAGTCCTTCCGAGGATCGTAGCCCAACAACGCGAACACCCCCGCGTCGGACTCCGGGGCGATCCCCGGTTCGATGAGCACGACCTGCCCGAGCCGGCCCAATGCCGCCAGACGGTCCAGGTTCGGCGTTGCGGCGGCCTCGACCGGAGTGATCCCTCCCGTGTCGGGGTGCGGGCGGTCGCCGAGTCCGTCCAGGACGATGAGCGCGCGGTGGACGCCGGCCGGATCCGTCACGATGGCGGCGGAACTCTCCTTATGCTTATATCCCGCGCCCGGCCTCCCCGCGCCGGCCGTGCCGCCGACGGGGACCCTCCGCTCGCTCTTCAGCAGCCGGGCGGGCCGCCTCGCCCTCCTGGCGATCACGATCCTGTCCCTGGTGGGCTGCTTCGTCTACCTCGGGTCCACCGGAACGTTCCTCGCGATCCCGGACCTTCTCTTCTTCGGTCTCGCCCTGCCGATCTACTTCGGGTGGAAGCGGCCCCGGCACCTCGCCCTCTACGGGCTCGCGGCGATCCTGGTCTCGGTGCCGATCACCTCCGTCCTCGCCGTGAACTACATCTACGAGCCGTTCCCGCCGCAGGATTCGCCGTGGGTCGCGGGAGCGAACGGCCCGATCCTCCAAGGCGCCACCGCGACCCCCTACTCGGGAGCCGCCGGCGCGATGTACCACTTCAACGTCACGGTGAACCCGACCGAGGTGCCGGCGAACGCCTCCCCACCCCTCTGGGTCGAGGTCTGGGTCAGCACCTGCCCGGGCGCAACGGGCCCGTCGGACCCGTACTGCAGCTCGGGCTACCCTCTCCTCGATCAGAACCTGACGTTCCCCGGCGGCCTCAACCAGACCCGGGTGGTCACGTTCTCGCTCCCGATCAACGACTCGAATATCTGGTCGTGGGAGATGGGCACGGCCTATTTCGCCCAGGTGAACGCGACGAACGCTTCCCGCGACTCGAACCTGACCTGGGTCTTCCTCGGCCCGGTCCAGGGCCCGATCGTCGGGCCTTACGCGGCGATCCTCGGCATCGCGCTCGAGGCGTTCCTCGTATCCACGTTCGTCCCCGCGGGCCTCGTGTTCTTCGTCGGCCTTCTGGGGTACATGTGGTTCAAGGCCCGGGAAGCCCGCCGGAAGGCCCTCGAAGAGCCCCCAGCGATCCCGCCGGCGGGCCCTCCACCGCTGGGGGCGGCCCCCGGGACCGCGCCTATGGTGTCGGCGCCGGCCGCTCCGCCGGAGCGCTCGTGCCCCAACTGCAAGGCCGTGGTCTACCCGAACGAGTCCACATGCTGGAAGTGTGGCGCCCCCCTGACCGCGGGCGGCGCCTCGGCCGCGCCGCTCCCTTCGAAGAAGTAGCCGTCGGCCGGGGAGACCTTCGGCGGGCCGCCGTTCGGGCCCTTAGGTGAACGTGACCGACAGGTTCAGCGGATTCAGCGGCATCTGATTGTCCTGCTGATCGAAGTTCAGCACGTAGGGGACGTTGATCACCACGGATAGGGTGAACGGACCGTTCGCCGGGGCGACCCATGTGAGGGTGATCCAGCTGATGTCCGTCGCGCTCGAGAGCGTCACCGAAGCCGAGACCGCGATGCCCCCGAACAGCGCGACCGAGCCGTTCACGTAGAGCGTCGCCGTGACGAGGCCCGAGACGGGGCCGTTGTCCCGCACGCCGACGTAGAGGGTCGAGAGGCGCGTGTGGCTCTGGCCGACGAGCGTCGTCTGGGCGATGCCGAAGTCGCTCAGGGCGCGACCGGTCTGAGACGCGGTCGAGAGGTAGCACAGGAAGTTCACGACGTTGTACAGGACGGACGAGCCGGCCTGGCCGGTGCCCCAGTTGTTCGAGTTCGGAAGGACCGCGGCGAGCAGCGCCGGGTCCGCGCCGATGGTCGCATCGCGTCCGGAAGCGGTCTTGAACGCCCCCACGGGGTTCGCGCCGACCTTGAGGAAGGCGGCGTTCGTGGTCCCCTTGAAGTAATTGTAGGGAACGAAGTTGCTGGAGGCGCCGAGGGTCTTGTTGAACGTCATCGAGGCCGGGATCCCGTCGCTCCGAAGGCCGGAACCGGGCGCGCCCACGTAGGTGGCCACTCCCGTCGCGTTCGGGAGCGTGTTGCAGTTCCCCGAGCTGCCTCCCGTGACCCCGAAGAGGGCCCAGTAGGCCAGGCTGAAGCTCGCGCAGGTGGTCGCGCCCCACGCGTTCGCGCCGACGGTGAGGAAGGCCACCCCGGCGTTGGCGCCGGTGATGCTGGTCTGCGAGGCCGCCGCCGGGAACTTGGGGCAGCCGCCGATCCAGGTGCTCCCGAAGTCGATGATGACGACGTTGTAGGCGTTGAAAACCGCCGACGCCGGGAGGGCTGAGGTGCACGACAGCCACATCGAGGTGTACGGGAATCCGTCGGCGGTCAGCTCCTGCTGCATGTAGGCCGACTCGTTGAACGAGGTCCGGACGCCGGTCGGGACGTTGTGCCCGATGAACAGGATGGTCGGGAACACGGTGAGGTTGAACGACGCGCCGGAAACGACGCCCCCGCTCGCGTTCGCCAGGATCGAGAGGAGGTAGACGCCCGGGTGGGTGGGCGTCCAGGTGACGGTGTAGGTCGACACTCCGCCCGAGACGATCGCGCCGCCGCCGCTCCCGATCGACGCGCCGTTCGCCGCGAAGGCGACGGCGACGGTCGTGGAGGAGGTGCCGCCGTTCGACACGATCGCCGTCACGAGGACCGACGTGTTCGAGACCGGTGCGCTGTTGTTGACCTCGATCGACGTCGAGAGCGACGACGCCGCGGCCGCGAGGGTGACGACGAACGCAACGCTGTTCTTGAGCCCGGAAGAGTCGGTGGCGTTCGTGAACACGTAGTAGGCCCCTGAACCTTTCGTGACGCCCGCGGGCACGGCGTACGTGTAGGCTCCGAGCGACGCGGAATAGGTCATCTTGTAGAGACCGGTCCCCGTGCTGCCCGGGAGGAGCGAGATGTTCACGTAGACCGAGTTCGGGTTGAGGTTGTTGTCGGAGATCTGGGTGAAGATCGTGAACGCCTGGCCCACGTTCGGTACCGCGGGGATCGTCCCCGTCCCGGTAAAGGTCGGCGGGATGTCGGGGATCGCACCGGGCAGCGTCGTTCGGAACAGGAGCTCCGTCGAAGTGACGATCGAGATCGTGATGTTGTCGGGGACGGTGAGCGCGTAGGTGGTCAGGTTCTCGTGCCAGTTCTGGCCGAGGTTCCAGGAGGGGGAGTTGTTCGTGCCGCTCGCCACCGTGAACGGCGTGGTGAAGCGGCTCGGTTGGGCCGAGGAGTACAGGTAGACGAGCGACGAGCTCGGCACGGCCGGCCCGGCGAGGTGGAGGATCGTCACGCCGATGATCTGGCTTCCCGCCGCGTTGTACGTCAGATAGGACGAGAACTGGTTCGCCGGCTGGGCCGGCGGCGTCGGGAACGTGCTCACGAAGAAGAAGATCGACGAGAACAGCGTGACCGTCAGGGCCAGCAGCAGGATCGTTCCGACGACGTCGGAGACCGCTCGGGCGTTCAGGGGTCGGGGGACTCCGGCGGTTCGGCGCCGCTGCCAGCGGCCTTGTGCGATGATAGTGTGCCTCGCGGTCGGATACGCCGACCGTCTGACGAGTACGATGGCGGGGGCCCGTATTTAGACGTTGTCGCCGACCTCTCGCCGGTGGGGCGCGCGCGAGAGTCCGTCGGCCGGGGCGACCCACACGAATGCGCATGGGCCCTTTCCCATTTCCGGGTCGTTCCGGACCGCGGTTATACGGAGCGACCCGGGGGTTCGACGCGCCGGCAGCGCCGTCGAAGATTTGTTCGACACGTCAGCCGGAGACCTGTAAGGTAGGTCCGGGCCGTTTACGCCGCAGCGGGAGGCATCAGTATAAGTAGAACTATTTTCCATAGCTCGCCCCAGTCGTGTTCGACAAGACTGTCCGACGGTCGCCGGAGTCCCCCGAAGGGACGGACGGCAACCGGATCGGTCCGGAAGACGAGCGGATCGCCCTACGGTGCAACCGCAAGGAGCTCCAGCTGCTCGACTCGTTCGTGGCCCACGGCGAGTTCCGCAGCCGTTCCGAGCTTATGCGAAGGGCGCTCCAGGATTTCCTCCGGACCCGGGCCATGTCGGCCGTCACGATCCCTGCGGCCACGGCGCCCGGGGACCTCGTCGAGGTCTCCGTCCGCCTCCGGGCCGAGGAGGTCGAGGCCTTCCAGACCTACGCCGCCCACGTCGCGAACGGACAGACCCTGGGTGATGTTCTCGCCCAGGCCGTGCGGCGGGGCGAAGTGGAGCTGAAGGTTTCGGAGCTCGCCCGACGCCACCGCGGCCAGGTCCAAGAGGCCGCGGAGAACCGGGCGTCGCTGAGCTCCCTCAAGCGCAGCGCCGAGGACCTCGAGCGCCGGGGGGTCGTCGGTCGCTAGCGCCCGGGCGGGCTGCGAGCGCGGGGGTTGGGGTGGGGATGACGTACGAGAACGAGCCACGAGCACGAGAGTTCGAACGAGCGCCGATCCGCGGCGACGAGGTCCCGGAGGACGGGACCTTCGACGTCCCACGATTGGGGCACGACATCCGGTTCGTCTTCGCCGCCGTCGGCGGTGGGGCGATCCGCGTCGGCCGCGAGGTCGCGCGGCACCACCTCCGCTACGTCGAGACCATTGCGATCAACTGCGATCCCTCCGTCCAGGACCTCGAGGAGTTCGACCGGCGGGTCTACCTGGGCCCCGACAGCGGGGACCGGGCGGACACGAACGGGTCCCCGGCTCACGGCGCGGCCATCGCGCGCGCCGCCGCTCCGGCCCTCGAGCGCATCTTCGAGGGCTCCACCTTCGTCACGATCCTCGGCAGCCTCGGCGGGGGCTCCGGCACCGGTGCCCTCCCGTACGTCCTCGAGGCCGCGGCGCGCTCGGCGCGGGTCCTCTCGGTCTTCGTCGTGAAGCCGTTCAAGTGCGAGGGCGACCGACGCGCCGTCGCCGACCGGGCGCTCGCGCGCCTCCACTTCATCGAGTCGTTCGTCGAGAAGCAGGAGCGCGGTGCCGCCAAGCTCCAGGTCCTCGACAACGAGTCGCTCCTGGCCAAGGGCCGCACGATGCCGTTCAAGGACCTCAACGCCCACTGGGCGCGCGTCATCGCCGCCTACATCGACCGGGCCTACATCGCCCCGTCGGAGGCGGTCCTCGAGGACTTCCGGCTTTCCTACGTGCCCACCGTGGAGATCTCTCCCCGCCCGCGCCTTGCGGAGCCCGCGCCGATGCACGTCCCCGAGCCGTTCGAGTTCGGGCCGATGGCGCCCCGCGCGGCCCCCTGGGAGGCGCCCCCCGCCCCCGGCGACGCGGAACTGACGTTCGAGATCGACGGGGGGCCCCGCGGGCCCGACCTGGTCTAGTCGTCCCGGAGGGGGCGGACCGCGGTCCGCCCGCCGCCGACAGACGTTAAGAGCCGGGCCGGTTGCGTCCCGTCGATGGACAGCCGCATCATCGCGGGTCTTGCCACGATCGGCCTTCCGGCCGTCCTGATCGGCGTGACCGTCTGGCGGTTCGCGGCGAACCCGCTCTCGATTCTCGCGCTCCTCACCATCATCATGGTGGGGAGCATCTATCAGTTGAGCTACGCCGAGTCCTTCTAGGGCTGCCGATAGGGCCCCACTGGGCCTACTGGTACATCCCTTCGGCCGGTTGGCCCGCTTCGGCGTTCGGTGGCGGGGCCCTGGGCTGGGTCCGCATCGCGGCCCGGAGGGCCCGCTCGATGATCTCCGCCTGCGTCCGGAGCGGCTTCGTGTCGATGTGGATCTCCGGAAGGAACCGGTCGAGGAGCTCGATGAGCGCCGCTCCCGCCCGGTGGTCCGGGAACCCCTCGGGCACGGTCGAGCTCACGAGGACGGTCGCGACGGGCACCGTGCGTCGGAGGCCTCCCACGAGCAGCGCGCCCGAGACGCCGCCGATGACGCCGTCCTCGAGCCGGCGCGCGCCGGCGGCGGTGAACGCCGCGAGCGTCGCGGGGTCCTCCTTCGACACGGCGAACCAGACGCTCTCCTTCCCGTCGGTCTCCCCGCCCTCCTCGACGGGGTGCGGGACGACGCCTTCGAGGCAGACGATCAGTCGGGCCCGGTGCGCTTCGGCCGCCGTGAGGATCGCCTCGGCGATCGGAGCGGCCGACGACAGGGTGGGGGGGAACTCGGAGACCACGAGGCCGAAATCGGGACGGGCATAGATCCGCACGGCGGGGTTCACGTGGCCCGACTGGATCACCGCGATCGGAGCGGTGTCCGGCGACTCGAGCTGGCCCACGCGCGGCAGGTTGAGCGCCCGTACGATGTAGTGCGCCGCCACGGTCGCGGCGAGGCCCGCGCTCGGAAAGCTCGTCACCAGGACGGCGCCCGGGGCGAGCGGCGAGCCCTTCGGATCGTCGACCCACTGGAAGGCGGTCGGCATTGCACGGGGCTAGGCCCGGCGGTACAAGAGCGTTCGCCCACACGGTTCGGAAGCGGCGACGATGAGGACCCGGTTTCGAGGCAAACGCCCTCCCGCCCGGGTCTGGGTTATCGGCTCCGGCGGAGTGACGGTGCGTGCCCTTCGGTTGGGGTAAGAAGCCCGCGGCGCCGTCCTATCCGCTCGGTGGATCGCCGTCCCCGAGCGATCCCGAAGGAGATCCATCGACCTTTTCGACGGAGCGCGCCGAGGATCGGCCCCTCGTCGACGACGTCCAATTTCGCGTCGATGCGGTGTACTCGATCACGGGGGAAGGTTGCGTGGCCGTCGGACAGGTGGAGTCGGGAACGCTCCGTCCTCCCGCCACCCTCCGACTCGTCACCGCCCAACCTCGGCCGGGTGCTCCCAAATCGCTCGTCGTGATGAGAGCGTCCGCCCACCGCAAGATCGTCGCGCTGGTGGCCGCAGGGACGCCCGCGGCGTTGACCTTGCGCGGCGTGGATGGGGAACTCCTTCTACGAGCATCGAACGGGAAACGCTGGCCGATCGAACGCGGCGATCGCCTCGTCGCCCCCTAGGCTGCTCGCGCTCCGAGCGGGGTCCCCTGCCCGACGGGAACGATCCGTTCCGGGAGCCCAGACGACGCGCCGGGTCGGGCCCCGACGGATAGGGACAAGTACTCCGCGCCCGTCGTACGGTCCGTGGGCCTGCCGTTCCGGGATATTGTGAGCCCCGAGGAGCTCGGCTGGGACGCGCTCGCCGACCGCACCCTCGCCGTCGACGCGTACAACGCGATCTACCAGTTCCTCGCCACGATCCGCCAGGCCGATGGGCAGCCGTTCGCCGACCCGAACGGCGCGGTCACGAGCCACCTCATGGGCGTCTTCTACCGTACGACGTCGCTCCTCGCCGAGGGCGTCCGGCCGATCTGGGTCTTCGACGGCAAGCCGCCGGACCTCAAGGCCGGCACCCTGCGGGCCCGGTTCCGGGCGAAGGAGAAGGCGGCCACCGAGTGGAAGGAGGCCCTCGCGGCCGGCGACCTCGAGACGGCGCGCCGGAAGGCCGCCGCGACCTCCCGCCTGACCCGGACGATGGCCGAGGAGGTCATGGAGCTCCTCCGGGCCCTCGGCGTGCCGTCGGTCCAGGCGCCCTCCGAGGGCGAGGCCCAGGCGGCCGTGATGGCGGCCCGCGGGCAGGTCTGGGCCGCGGCGTCCGAGGACTACGACAGTCTGCTGTTCGGCGCCCCGCGGCTCGTCCGGGGGCTGGCCGCCCGGGGGCATCGGGGCACGACCCCGCGCGCCCAGGTGATCGATCGGGACCGCCTCCTCGCGACCCTCGGCGTCTCCTCGGAGGAGCTGATCCTGATCGGGGTCGTCGTCGGGACCGACTTCAACGACGGGGCGAAAGGGTTCGGGCCGAAGCGGGCGCTCAAGCTCGCCCAGGAGCACCTGGGGTGGGAGGCGAGCCTCCGAAAGGCGGGGCTCGATCCCGAGGAGATCGCCCCCGTCGCCGAGCTGTTCCGCCACCCCGAGGTGACGGAGGTCGAGGCTCTGACGTTCGCGCCACCGAACGCCAAGTCCGTCGGCGAGATCCTGGTCGTTCGGCACGGGTTCTCCGAGGAGCGCGTAGCGTCCGCGCTCGCCCGGGTCCAGCGACGACCGTTCCGGCCGTCGGCGACCGCTGAGCCTAAAGGACGGCAGACCCTCCTCGATACGTTCGAGGGTCCCAGCCCATGACGCGGTTCGAGTCGGTGCCCAACTTCTCCGAGGGTCGGGACGCCGCCAAGGTCGAGGCGATCGTGGCGCCCGCCCGGTCGATCCCGGGCGTTCACGTGCTCGATGTCGAGCTGAACGCGGATCACAACCGCGCGGTCGTGTCGCTCGTCGGCGACGAGGCGCCGCTCCTCGAGGCGACGTTCCAGATGATCCGGGTCGCCGTCGCGACGATCGACCTCAACCACCATGTCGGCGAGCACCCCCGGATGGGCGCCGTCGACGTCGTCCCGTTCATCCCCCTCGGTTCCGCCACCATGGCCGACGCGGTCCGGGCGGCCGAGAAGCTCGCGGAGCGGGTCTGGCGGGAGCTGGCCCTCCCGGTGTACCTGTACGCGGCGGCCGCGCGCCGGCCCGAGCGCGCCGACCTGGCGGTCTGCCGGAAGGGCGAGTTCGAGGGGATCCGCGACACGATCGCGACCGACCCGGCCCGACGCCCGGACTTCGGCGAAGCGCGGGTACACCCGACCGCCGGGATCGTGGCGATCGGGGCTCGCCCCGTCCTGATCGCCTACAACGCGTACCTGACGACGCCGGACGTCGACATCGCGAAGAAGATCGCGAAGACCGTCCGCGCCCGCGACGGCGGGCTCGCGGAGGTCAAAGCGCTCGGGTTCGACATCAAGGAGCGGCACCGCGCCCAGGTGTCGATGAACTTGACCGACTACCGGAAGACCCCGGTCCACCGGGCCCTCGAGGCGGTCCGACGCGAGGCCGCCCGGTACGGCGTCGAGGTCGAGGAGTCCGAGGTCGTCGGGCTCATCCCCGAGGACGCTCTCTTCGACGCCGCCGAGTTCTACCTGCAGCTCAACCGGTTCGACCGGGCCCAGATCCTGGAGCGGAAGATCGTGGGCGGTTCGGCCGCGTCGGCGCCGCCGACCGCCCTCGCCGACGAGACCCTCAGGGCCTTCAGCGAGAAGCTCGCCGCGCGGACGCCCACCCCCGGGGGGGGCAGCGCCGCGGCGGCCGCCGCCGCGATGGGGGCAGCGCTCGGCCAGATGGTCATCGCCTACTCGAGCCCCGCCGACGGCTCCGACGAGGCGCTCGCGGGAACGGCCCGCGACATCGATCGCGAGCGGATCGCCCTCCTGGCCGCGATCGACGAGGACGCGCGGTCGTTCGAGGACGTCCGGACGACCCGGCGGGCGCGGAAGGAGCACCCCGACGACGCCGCGGCCCGGGAGGCCTGGGAGCGCGCCCTCCGCCGGTCGGCCGAGGTGCCCCTCGCGACGGCCCGGCGGGCGCGGACCGTCGCCGAGCGGCTGGAGCAGATCCGCCCGAAGGTCAAGGCGACGATCGCCAGCGATCTCACGACCGCGCTCGCGCTTCTGCACGCGGCGGTCGACGGGGCGCTCGCCAACGTCGCCATCAACCTGGACGATCTGGCGAAGGCGAACCTCCCCCGGGACGATCTCGCCGCCGAGCTCGCCCGCCTCCGCGGGCCGGTCCCCTAGGCGATGGCGGCGGACGCGCACCCCGCCCGCCCAAGGATCCACGTCAACTGCGCGGTGTCGCTCGACGGTCGGCTCGCGTACGCCGGCGGCGCGCGTGCCCTTCTCTCCGGCCCCAACGACCTCGTTCGCGTTCAGCAGCTGCGCGCGGACCTCGATGCGATCCTCGTGGGGGTCGGGACCGTCGTCGCCGACGATCCGTCCTTGCGCGTGCACTGGGACCTCCTGAAGCGTCCCCCAGGACGGTCGCCGCTTCGGGTGGTCCTGGACACGAACGGGCGCGTGCCGCTCGCCGCCAAGGTCCTCGACGGTTCCCAGCCCACCCTGGTCGCGACCTGCGCGACGTGCCCCCGTACCTACCCGGGATCGGTGGAAGTGTTCCGGGCGGGCGGGTCCGAGGTCGACCTCACGGCCCTGCTCCAGGAGCTGGTGCGGCGCGGGATCCGCTCGGTCCTCGTCGAGGGCGGCTCTAAGGTCCTCGCGAGCTTCCTGCGCGGTGGGTTCGTCGACGCGATGACCGTGTTCGTCGCCCCGGTCGTGATCGGCGGCCGGACCGCGCCCCCGATGGTCGCCGGGGAAGAGGCCACCGGGCCCGAGGCGACGGTCCGGCTCCGACGCGCGGGTGCCGTCGCGCTCGACGACGGATTCCTCCTCTCGTACGCCGCCGACCGCCCGTGAGCGCGCGGTTCGCCGCCGGCCCCCGGGCACGCTTATAGTCGGGGCCCCCTCGGGGCGCCGAAGGTCCCTCCGTTGAAGCTGGTCCACTTCCTCCAGGCCGAGCAGTTCCACTTCGGGATGATCACCGACGCCAACGAGTACATCGACCTCGACACGGCCTGCCGGGACTACTTCGGGGTGAACCCGGTCAAGGGGGCGGACCCGAGCCGGTTCCGCGACATGCGCCAGTTCTTCGCCGGCGGGGCCGAGTCCGTCGAGATCACCAAGAAGATCCTTGATTACATCGACCGGCGACGCAAGGCCGGCTGGACGCCGCGCGCCGCGACCGGTGCCCGGTTCCTCTTCAAGCCCGAGGAGGGAATCCGCCTTCTGGCGCCGGTCCTCAACGGCTCGAAGATCTACTGCCTCGCGTCGAACTCGAAGAGCCACATCGCCGAGCAGGGGAGGCCGGCCCCGGTCCGCCCGTACGTCTTCACCAGGTTCTTCAACAGCCTCGTCGGGCCGGGCGAGCCGCTGGTGCTCCACATGGCCGGCACCTTCCCCGACGTCGAGGTCGAGCTGGCCGCGGTCATCGGCCTTCGGGGCAAGCACATCACCGCCGCTCGGGCCTACGACCACATCGCCGGCTACACGATCGCGCTGGACATGGGCTATCGGGACCTCCAATATCCACCGGAGGGCGGGGCGACCGACTGGGTGATGGGCAAGGGGTTCGACGCGTCGATGGCCGTCGGCCCCTGGATCGTCCCGAAGGTCGAGGTCGGCGAGCCGTATCCGCTCAAGATGGAGCTCAAGGTCGCGGGCCAGGTGCGCCAATCCGGCGACACCTCGGACTACCTGTTCCGGCTGCCCGCGATCGTCGAGCACCTCTCCAAGGGGATCAGCTTGGAATCCGGCGACGTGATCTCGCTCGGGACCCTGGGAGGGTCGCCCGGGTTCGAGTTCGGAAAGGAGTCGCGGAAGCTCAAGGCGGGCGATCAGATCGAGGCGACGATCGACCGGATCGGACGGCTCATCGTCCCCGTCAAGGCCGAAGCGCCGCCTCCCCCCTGAGGACGAGGAAGAGCGCGGCGCCGGGTGCCACGTCCCGGACGTCCCCGACGGCCCCCCGGACCGAGCTCGCCCCGAGGCGATAGTCCACCGGCTCGCGGAGCTCGACCCGGATCTCGCCCGGTTCGAGACCGGGCGGCAGCGCGTCGCGCAACGGCTCGAACGCGTCAAGCTGCCCGGGCTCGATCGGTACGACCCGCAGCCCCGACCCGCCGTGGAGGGAGTTCGGGAGCCGGATCAGGCGGTGGATGTCCGTCGTGACCGGGGCGTCGGTCTCGCCTTGTACCTCGATCGCGGCCTGCCGGAGCACCAGGTCGAGGAACTCCTTCGGGACCTCGCGCGGGAACACCTCGAGGGAGAGGGTGGTCCGGATGCTCCGCGCCCGGCCCTCCTCGACGAGCGTCTTGGCGAGATGCCGTGCCTCCCGCTTGGGGAGCCCGAGCCGCTCCATCTCGAGCGCCGCGGCCTCGCGGCCGAGGCCCTCCCACCGGGCGAGCAGGCGCTGCACCGAGCGCGTCGTCCGTCCCCGCCACCCCGGCGTCTCGGGCGGGACCAGCCGCTTGTAGGCGCGAGGCCCCCGCGCCCGTCGGGGCCGCCCCGCCTCGACCCCGCCGTCGAGGTCCGGGATCTGGAGCGGGTTCGACGCCTCCTCGCGCGCCTCGACGACGGCCGTTGCGGGGTCGAACCCGATCCCCATCACGTACTCGACGAGCTCGCGCCGCTCGGGGCTGGTGAGCGGCAGGAACTCCTCTCCCTGGACGTGGACATGGTAGCCGCGGCCGCCGGAGAACACCAGATGGGTCGTCGTCGGGTCGATGCCGAAGTCGCCGAAGAGGAAGTCCTGGAGCAGGTCGCGGACGCGTTCCTTGACGAGGTCGAGCTGCTGCGGGTAGGTCAGCCGCTCGGCGCCCCGGAGGTGGTCCGCGTCCAGGTCGAAGATGAGGTCGGCCCCGAGCCACTCCTTCTGGGCCATCTTCGGATGGTCCGGGAGGCGGTAGTACGCCGAGGAGTAGTAGACGTGGCGCGGGACCTCGGTGCGCAGGAACGAGCGCATCTCGTCGGCGGACCGGAAGCTCGCGTGGCGGCGCATGAGGTTCTCGGAGGCGAACGGGAACGCCGCGAACTCGCGCCGCGCGAACCGGCTCGGCGCGCCGATCTCCTGCGAGCGGTAGTACCGGGCGAACTGCCCGCGCGCCCAGTCGAGCGTCGGGCCGTCGAGCGGGACGGTCTTGGCCACGGTCTACTCCGCGTCGGGGATCTCGGCGGGCGCGAGCGCCGCCTCGACCGCCTGGTTCCGCTTGAGACGCGCGAGGAGGTGGAAGACCGTCGAGTGCTCGCTCCCCCGGAGGAGGAGCTCGACGGCGCGCGTCGCGCTCTCCAATTGCTTCTCCTGCCCGATGAGCGCGACGGTCGTGCCGAAGATGCTCACCGACGCCCCGGAGAGCTCCTCGATCCGCGTGCGCGCGCGACCCCCGACGCCGATGAGCCGCGATCGGACGCGCCAGAGCGCGGACTTGTCGCGCCGTCCGGTGACGCGCTTGATCTCGATGACCCCGAGGTAGGTGTCGTCGCGCAGGAGCCGGAAGGCGCGCTCGGGAGAGAACCCACGGCCGATCGCCACGACCATGTCGCGGGCCTTCATCGCGCCGATCGGATCGCCCGCGTCGTCGCTCGCGATCTCGACCTCGCCCTCGGCCGCGTCGATCTCGAGGTGGGTGCCCGTCTGCTGCTCGATGCTGCGCTTCGTGCGTCCCGACGGGCCGATGACGGCGCCGACGCGCTCGTCGGGGATACGGACGTACAAGACCGGCATCGCGCTACCCCTTCGGCCCCACGAACGCTCCGCCCGCGGCCTCGAAGAGCTCCGCGTCGGAGACGTCGACGCCCATCTTCCGGAGGTACCGGGCGAAGTTCTTCGTGTCCCGTTCGAACAGCGCCTTGGCCTGCGGGTGGTCGGCGGCGACCGCCTGGGCCACGTCGATCAGTACCGGGAGGTTTCGGTCGAGCAGCACGTTGTAGGGGGAGAGGTCCCCGTGCACCAGCCGCGCGTCGACCGTCATACGCCGCATCTGCACGACCAGGTCCTCATAGAAGGCCTTCGCGTCGGGGATGACCGCGTCCCGGAGGCGGGGGGCCGGCAGGCCCTCGGTCCCGATGAACTGCATCACGAGGACGTTCCGGAGGTAGCCGTACGGCTCGGGGACCCGGACGTCCGCCGCCCGGAGCTTCCGGAGCACGGTGTGCTCGCGCCGGGTCCATGCGAAGACCAGCCGGGCGAAGTTCCGCGCGCTCGCCTCCCGCTGGAGCTCCTCGAGCGCGTACGGCGGGATCCGCCGGAAGATCGCGTTGCCGATCCGGTAGACTTTCACGGCGCGGTAGCCGATCGACGAGGTGGCCCGGAAGACCCCGCCCTCCTTCCCGGTCGCGATGGGGTAGTCGATCGCATCGAACTGGCCCTGGGTCACGAGGCGCGAGATCGCCAGGAGCGTCGGATGGTCGAAGAACTCGTCGAGCAGCTTGCGGTCGGAGGTCTGCTTGCGCCGGTCCTCGAACCGCTCCTTGCTGCGCGGGAAGACCTGCTCGGCGGTGTTGGGCATCTCGGCGGCGCTACCCCGCAGGCGAATTAAGACCCCGCCACGGGACCAGGGGCGGCACGCGCCCCGGGGAGGGGGGCGCGATGGTGCCGGCGTAACCGCCCCTATATCAAGGGCCGGCCGCGTAGTCTGGGGTATGCGAGGGTTCCGGTCCGATCCGTCGGGCCAACGTCCGGTCGCGCCGTCGCCGGGCGACCGCGGGCCGGAGGCGGCGGCCCCGCGCCCGTTCGAGCTCGGTCGGCTGCTCGAGCGCTCCGCCGACTACGACCAGGTGTTCCGCGTCGTCCGCGGCGCGGTCCATCGCGTTCTCGGGATCGAGCGCCCCGGCCTCGGGCTCGCTCTATCCGACCTGCCGCCCGGCCTCGGCGCTTACTGGCAGGTCACGGGCAACGTCATCGTGATGAACGAGGGGCTCGTCCTCACGATGCGCGCCCACGCCGAGTCGCCGCTCGAGCTCAACTCGTTCGTCTTCGTCATCCTCGCCCACGAGTACCTGCACGCCCTAGGCTACCTCGACGAGGGCGAGGTCCGGCAGGTCACGGCGCACGTTGCCCGGAACGCCTTCGGACCGACGCACCCCGCCACGAAGATGGCCGAGGGGGACCTCTGGCGCATGTTCCCGTTCCTGGCCTATGCGCCCCGCGGCATGGGCCGCAAGCTTCGGATGGTCCGGGGCTTCGATCGCGCCTCCACCGACTTCTACATCCGGTAGAGAGCGCCCCCCGGGCGCCTTCGGGGCGACCAAACCTTATCCTTACCCAGTCCTTCTCGGGCGCTAACAGCCATGGTCTTCGAGTGGATCGCCATCGGGTTGATCATCGCCGGCGTCATCTTGCTCGGGCTCGAACTCGCGCACCCTGGCGCCCTCCTGCTCATTCCGGCGTTCGTCCTCTTCGCCGCGGGGATCCTCGCGCTGTCGTTCAATGATTCCATCCTGACGAGCCTGCCGGGGATCGTCGCGATCGCCGCCGCCGCGATCTTCGCCGCCCTCATCGAGATCCCCTACTACCGACGGATCGCCCCCAACCACCCCCCGATGACGTCCACGACCGCGGGATTCATCGGCGAGATCGGCGTCGTGATCACGGCCGTCGAGCCGAACAACATCCACGGGAAGGTCCGGCTGCGGCGCGAGATCTGGTCGGCCCAGTCCGACCGGCCGATCCCGGAGGGAACGCGGGTCCGGGTCGTGGCCGGCTCGGGCGTGACCGTCTCCGTCGTACCGCTCGACGGAACCAACTAGTTCCGGAGGAAGAAGAATGACCGATTACACGGGGTTCTACCTGCTGACCATCCTCATCGTCGTCATCGTGCTGATCGTCCTCAGCCGGGCCCTCTACCAGATCGCCCCGTACCAGCAGGGCGTCGTGACGTTCCTCGGATCGTTCGCGAACAAGAGGATCCTGAAGCCGGGATTCAACGCCGTGAACCCGCTGGCGGTGGTCATCAAGATCGACCTGCGGACGCAGGTGCTCGAGGTCCCCCGGCAGGAAGTCATCACGAAGGACAACTCCCCGACGAACGTGGACGCCATCATTTACATCAAGGTCGTCGACGCGCCGAAGTCGATCTTCGAGGTCCAGGACTACCACGTCGCGACCGTCGCCTTGGCCCAGACCACCCTCCGGTCGATCATCGGCGACATGGAGCTCGACGAGATCCTCTATAACCGCGAGCGGATCAACACCCGCCTCCGCGACATCCTGGACGAGGCCACCGACCGCTGGGGCGTGCGCGTCGAGGCGGTCGAGATCAAGGAGGTCGACCCCGTCGGACCCGTCAAGGCCGCGATGGAGGAGCAGACGTCCGCCGAACGCCAGCGGCGGGCCGCGGTGCTCCGCGCCGACGGCGAGAAGCGCTCGGCCATCCTCGTCGCCGAGGGCCAGAAGCGTTCCCGCATCCTGCAGGCCGAAGGCGTCCGGCAGTCGAAGATCCTCGAGGCCGAAGGCGGGCGGATGGCGACGATCCTGGAGGCCCAGGGGGAGTCGCAACGCCTCCGGATCCTGGCGCTCGGGGCCGCCACCCTCGACGCGAAGTCGCTGACGGTCCTTTCGTTGGACACCGTCGCCCGCGTCGGCGACGGGCAGTCGACGAAGATCCTCTTCCCCTTCGAGTTCTCGCGCCTCGTCGAGGGGGCCGCCGAGTACCTCGGCACCTCGCGCACGGTGCCGGACCGGAACCTCAACACGATGGGCGACCTGGAGAAGGCCGTCGGCACCATCGACGACGTCCTGGGCCCGATCCCGAAGCAGCAAGAGCTTTTGTCCGAGATCAAGAGCATCGAGGACGAGATCAAGGCCGAATCCGAGGAGTCGACGGCCATGGTGGCCCCCGGGGCCCGCGCCAGGGACACCGAACCGGTCCTCCCCCCCGCCGACGAGCTCGTGGTGCCGATCCCCCCTAGGACCCCGCCGAGCGCCCCCGGAGCGGCGGCGTTCTCCTCGCTTCCACCTCCCCCGGCACCGGCCGCGGGTCCACCGGCGGTGGATCCCAAGAAGGCTCGACCGACCACCTCGCCGTAGCGGCCTCGCCCGGGGCCACAGGGACGTCGGGCGTCGTTCCGACCCGGTGAGCTCCGGGCGCGCGGCCAGGGAAAGATCGAAGGTTCGTCAGGTCGCCGAGCGCGCGTTCGCTGCCCGGCGTCGGTTCCCGAGGCGGCCCTCGGCTTCCTCCGCGCCCGCGAGATTGGCGAGAGCGATTCGAGGCCAGACCGCGTACTTGGTCGTGCCGCGAGCGAGGTCCCACGCCCCCAGTACCTGGGCGAGGACCTCCGCCATCCCGAGGACGACGATCGAGCGGAAGCCGTGCGGCGTCCGGCGCGCCTCGTGCCAGAGGATCCGGATCCCCCGGGCCGGGTCCTTTAAGCTGACCTCGAGGACCGAGGCAGCCGGCAGCGAGGCCGGCGCGTAGAGCTGCCGGTGGCCCACGAAGATTCGCCTTCGTTGGGCCACGTGCTCGGCGAATCCGGCCGGCAGCGACAGGCGCACCCCGGCGGTATCGGCGTAGCGAAGCTCTCCCCCCTCCATGTGGATCCAGGCGGCGAGATAGGCGCCGTCGTTCACGATCCCGGGGGGCATCGGTGGGAGACGGTCGATCGAGAGAGCGAGGAGCTCGTCGGAGAGGTGGGTCGGCTCGCCCCGCGCGTACATCTCCGAGTGGAGCCGGTGATGCAGTTCCCACAGCAGCTGGTAGGCTCGGTGCATCGGGCCGTCCCCTCCGGGCGGAACCCTCGGGCGCGCCATGACGCCGAACGGCGCCCGCGCCCCGCCGGTCGCCCGGAGCATCCGGGCGACCGCGCCCGGCTCCGCCTCGGCATCGCCGTTGAGCAGGACCAGGACGTCCCCGCAGGCCCGCCGGAAGATCTCCGCGAGGGCGGCGGACTTCCCCCGACGCTCCGGCTCCTCGAGGATCTCGATCCGCGGATCGCGGGCGGCCTCGGTCCGGGCGCTGTCGAGCGTTCCGACGGAGTCCGGCGCCACGACGACCCAGATCTTCGTCCAGATCGCCCCCTTGGGCAGCTTCTGGAGTCGAAGCGAGCGGATCGCCCTCGCCACGCGGGCGCCGTCGCCGTACGCGACGATGCCTCCGACGATCCGGGCCGGCCGCGGGACGCTGCTCACGCTTCGCTCCGCGCCATTGTCGGGGCGCCCTCGTATTCGGCGCGCAGCCGCTCGAACCGGGCCGAGGCGAAGGTCAGCTTCCGATAGTGGGTGAGGGTCCGGAACCCACGATCGGGTCGGCCGCTCTGCCGAAGGCCCCGGTTGCGGGCGAGCCCTTGCAACTGGAGGTAGGTCGCGACGAACGGGAAGAGGAGCACGTTGAGGGCCCGAACTACGAGCGGGACGGGGCGTCGGTCGCCATCGGGGTCCGGCACGGGACCGTCCCAACGGGCGTACATCCGGGGGAGCTCGAGTCTCATCCAGGAGGCCGACCGGACCAGGCGTCGGTAGTACGATTCGCCGAGTACGGGGCGCGCCGTCAGCGCCTCGCGCGCGAACAGGAGACCCCTGGATTCCGCGAACTCGCGGTCGGCGGTTCCCTCCTCCATCACGTAGTTGAAGCAGGCGCCGGACCCCGCTCCCGCGGTGGTCTCGGGGCGGAGGCGCAGCCGGAGGTACGTGTAGGCGAGGAAGACCCACACCGAGTCGGTCCGCGTGATCGCGAGGAAATCGAGGTCGTCGCCCGGCTCCGGCTCCCCGTAGGCGGCCGACCCGGTGACGGCGACGGCCCGCAAGAGAGGGTGGACGCGACGCAGGTCTTCGGTGGTGAGGACGCGGGCCCGGCTCCAATAGCGTTCGCCCCGTGCCCGACGCTCGGAGAGGTCCGAGACCACGGGAGCGGCGCTCGCCGGGAACGCGGTCTCACCGACCACGGTCCCGAACGCGGGGTGGCGGCGGAGCCAGTCGGCCACGCCGGCCCCCGACGACGGGGCCCCTTCCGGGAGCAGCTCCGAGAGCGCGGTCACCGGTACCCCGGTGCGATGCGACTCGGCGACCCGAAGGATCGACTCGACCCGACGGGCGGTGGCGTCATGCCCGGGATCGGATCCTAGGAACCTGCTCCCTTCCATGACCGAGGTCGCCGACCCGGCTCCGTGTATTTATCACACGGGCGTGTTCCAACTTCTGGGAAGCCCGGCGCCTCCCTTCTCACTGATGACCGGGTCGTGGTCCGAGATGCACCGAGGGTCCGTCGCTCCGTTCGCCGTCGCGTTGCTCACGGTCGCGGCCGCCCTCGTCATCACCTCGCCCTTCTCCTCGGTTCCGTCCTCGGGCCGATCCGTCTACAATCTGGATCCCGCGTTCACGCAGGCCAACAACGACCTCGTCTGGGACCCGAACACCGAACCCGGATTCGCCGCGACCCCCGGCCTGCACCTCAACTGGTCCGACCCTCCCGGCGGCCCCGGCGCGATCGACTACTACGTCGGCCCCTGGGCGAACGGGTCCGTCGGTCCGTACCCGCATTTCGGCGTCGGTCCTCAGGCGTTCAACTTCGTCGAGGTGCCGCGGACCCAGGTCTATCGAAGCCCGGCGTGGGGCGACTACACCGACGTCGAGCAGGGGTTCTCCTCGTGCGCCGTCAATCAAGGGAATCTTACCGTGACCGCCGCCCAGGCGGTCCACCCCGTTTACGTGGGCATGCCCGAGCAGGGCGTGGACTGGCAGGTCCAGTTCACCCTCGACTGGACACCGGCCGTTCCCACGGCCGGCCTTCCCGATTCCGGTCGCGTCGCGCTCACGACGACGACCACGCTGCCGCCGCTCCCGGGTCAGCTCGGCGCGCGGCTCGTGTACTCGCAGCTCGTCCTCTGGTCGAGCGATCCCGTTGCGGAGTCGATCGCGCCCGCCCCGGCCGGCACCGAGCAGGGCTCGATCGGGATCGGCGTCTTCCCGGCCGATCAGCTCCCCGACGTTCCCGTGGCGCGGACGTACTCGCTCGACCTCTCGCCGTTCCTGGCCGACACGCTGACGGGACTCGGGCTGAGCTCTCAGGGGGCGCTGCTCTCGTACGTCTATCTCGAGACCGACGGATACAACGTCCGCCTCCATCTCGACCTGCGGGACCTGTACCTCACCGGTCCGACCGGGCTCTGCGGTTCCTCGCTCGTGTCCTCGCTGAACCCGAACGCGGACGCCGGGTCCGCCCCCCCGGCCCTCCGATCCGAGGCCAGGACCGTCGAGGACCCGCCGCGCCGCTACTCGCCGCGGGCGCCCCGGCGCTGAACGACGGCGACGGCCGCTCCTGCCACGACGGCGGCGATCGCGGCCGAGACCACCCACACCGGGACCGAACCGATGTCCCCGTTGTTCACGACCGCCGGTGCGGAGTACGATGTCGGGAGCGGGGTCAGGTACGCGGTCATCGCGCCCGCGACGAAGCCCCCGGTGGTGAGGCCGTAGGCGTAGAATGCGGTGAAGCTCGACCAGTCGACGGGGAACTTCGCGACCAGCGTGGTGCCATCGAGCGCGACCGATACGTTCCCGTTGGCCTGGCCGTATGGCACCGAGACGGGGTACGGAGCGATCGGCAGCGCCGACGCGTCGAAGGTCATCGAGAGCGTGTGCCCGTCGAACGAGCCGGGCCCGGCAGCCACGGGATAGCCCTGGTAGACGATGAACCCGTACGTGTCGTTCATCGGGAACGGCACGTACTCGATGCGGAGCAGACCCGTGGCCGCCTCCTGGACGATGAAGATGGGCGTGATCGTGGTCTCGTCGCCGTTCTCGGGAACCGGGCCGGGGCCGAACGATATCTCCGACTCCACCTGGGCGGTCGGGCGCGTCGCGTTACCGGCGAGCGTGTCCGAGATGCTCATCTCCCAGGAACCGACGATCGGAGCTTCGAGGGCGACCTCGTTCGTCGCGAACGTCAGGTTGTGATCGGTGATGTTGAACGCCGATCGCGGGAGCGTGTAGGCGGTCGCATCCGAAGCGGTGACCGAGCTGCCGCGGGCCGCATCGAACGGCACGACCACGAGCGAGCAGAGGAACGCGACCGCGAGGACCTTCACGACGGCCGAGGTCCGACGCCCTCGCTCCGATCCGCGCGTCCTCGACATCGGGCGCTGGTAACCGACCGGCCTTTAATCCGTTGGGACGGTTCCCACGCCCGACAAGGTCGGGGAGAGCGATGCGCTTGCCTTCCGACGATTCGGTCGAACTGCTCCTCACTCGAGGTCCGGTTCCGCTCCGCTGCGTGGGCGGACCCGATTCCCTGCTCGTCGTCGCGTCCGACGGGGCCGCGGAGTGGCCGATGGAAGTGCTCCGACGCGGAACGGTGCAGGTCCGGACCAGCGGCGGGACGAAGACGTTGGGCGCACGGCTCGTGGCAGGGGCCGGGGCCCGCGAGGAGGTCCTCGAACGATTCCGCCAGCGCTACGGCCCCGACGCCGTGGCGCAATGGTTCCCTCATCCCGGGCGAATGCTCCGGCTCATCGACGGGCTGGCCGCCCCCACCGACCCGTACCGGTCGTGGCTCGCCCAGGAGTTTGACGCGGCCGCCGATGGCTACATTCCCCACGTCCTCGCCAACCCCATCGAGGGCCAGGCGCGTCGTAGGTCCGCCAATCTGCTCCTTCGTGTCCTTCGAGATCGCTCGAGGCTGCTCGAGCTTGGGTCCGGACCCGGGCTCGAGACCCTTCCGCTGCTGGAGGCCGGTCACCACGTGACGGCCGTCGATATCTCCTCGGCCATGCTGCGCCTGCTCGAGGGGCGGGCCGCGGCCGCGGGCGTGGGGGATCGTCTGACGACGGTCACGTCGGACCTCTCGGACCTGGCGGCCGTCGGGCCCGGGCCCTTCGACGGCGCGTATTCGACGTTCGGTGCCATGAACTGCGTTCCCGACCTGACCCACGTCCGAGCTTCGCTCGCCGACCGGCTTCGGCCCGGGGCGCCCCTCGTCGCCGGAGTGTACAACCGGGTCTCTCTTTCGGAGATCGGCTGGTACTCTCTCGGGGGCCAGCCGTCTCGGGCTCTCGCGCGCCTGTCGGCCCCGGTCCCGGTCGGCCGTTCGCGATTCTCGGTCGACTGGTTTCCCCGCACGGCGGAGGAGGTCGTGGGGGCATTTGCCCCCGACTTCCGCTGGGACCTCACCGAAGCGATCGGGCTGGTCGCGCCGCCGCCGGAGCTCTTCGCCCGCTTCGAGGCACGACCCGCGCTCTTGGAGAGCCTCCTGCGGGCGGATACCGTTCTCGACCGAACGGTCCTCGGCCGTCTCTTCGGCGACCAACTACTGGTGCACTTGCATCGGCGGGGGCCCGGAGCGTGAGCGACTCCGCAGCCCTCGCCGAGCCGCTCCTCCCAACGATACCGGCCGTCCTCGTCGCCGCCCTCCTGGTCGGCGCGATCGGGGCGGTCTGGATCGGCGACCGGGAACCGTCCGGACCGGCGAGCTGCGGCGGGTTGGAGCATGCCTTCGGGGCGACCGCGTCGCCGGTGCGGCACCTGTTCGTGATCATCAAGGAGAACCACGCGCTCGAGAACTACTTCGCCACGTACCCCGGCGTCATCGGCAACCCGCCGACGGGGGTGTTCCCGACCACGTTCGGCGGCAACCAGACGATCGCGCCGTTCCCCCTGCCCGGGACGAGCACGCCGGACCTCCCGCACGATCGCGCGAGCGAGCTCGTCGATCTCGACCATGGGTCCAACGACCTGTTCGTCGCCCAGGCCGATCGCAACGGGGCCGTCGCGCCGAACGACGCCGTCGGCTACTACACCCAGTCCCAGCTCGAGCCGTACTTCGCCCTGGCGCACAACTACACGCTCGACGACATGTTCTTCAGCGGCGTCCTCGGCCCGACCCTGCCCAACCGGCTCTTTGACCTCGCGGCGACGAGCGGCGGGTGGACGTCCGATGCCATTCCTCCGCCGGCGAACATGACCTTCCCGACGATCCTGGGCCAGCTCAGCGCGTCGGGGATCCCCTGGCAGTACGACTACTCCGGTTCCGAGGAGAACCTCACGCCGCTGGTGATCCCGTCGATCGCGAGCTCGACGTGCGCGATGGCCCAGATCCAGCCCGTGTCGGATCTCGCGGCCCAGCTCAACGGGTCGACCCCGCCGGCGGTGACCTTCGTCGATCCCTCGCACGACCCGCTCTACTCGGAGCACCCGCCCCAGAACGTCAGCCTCGGCGCCGACTGGACCCTCTCGGTCCTCCAGACGATCTTCTCGAGCGCGATCGGACCCTCCTCCGCCGCCGTGGTCCTCTGGGACGAGGCCGGCGGATTCTGGGACCCCGTGACCCCACCGGCGGAAGGCGCCCTCGGTGACGGCATCCGCATCCCCTTCCTCGTCGTCTCCCCCTGGACGCCCGCCAACGTGATCGACCACGCGGTCCTCGATCCGGCGAGCGTGCTCGCGTTCATCGACCAGAACTGGCAGCTATCCCCCCTCAACCCGCGCGTCGCGGCGGCCCCGTCGCTGTCCCAGTTCTTCGACTTCGCCCGGCCGCCCCGCCCGTTCGAGGCTCCTCGAAGCGCAATCGCGCTCGGCTCCGATGGAAGCACCCCCGTCAACGGTCCGGACGCACGCCCGGACCGCACCGCACCCGCCGGCGGTCCGGGAGGGTGGGTCCCGCCCGCGGCCGCCCGGGCGTCGTGGGAGCCGTCGGAGAGTATATGCGGCGCCCGTCGCCTCGCCCGAGCGTGGCCCAGAAGTGGATCTCCGAGCACCACACGGTCAAGGTGCTGCTCGAACCGCAGGGAGCGATCGTCGCCTTCACGATGAAGACGTACTCGTACCTGTTCTTCGTGACCCACCAGTTCGTCGGCTGGAAGCGGATCCGGACCGCCGACCGGATCGTGGCGAAGGCCGGCTACAGCGCACCGCGCGCTCTGTCGCTCATCGCCGAGATGTACCCGACCGGCGCGTAGCGTCCGCCCGGCGGCGGCCGCTCGCGTTATGACGCGCCCCGGAGTGACAACGCCGCCATGTCCGAGCCGGTAGTCACCGAACGCCGCGGCGATGTTCTCGAGATCCGGATCCACCGGCCGGAGCGCCTGAACGCCCTGGACGTGCCGTCGTTCCGGGCGGTCCGCGAGAAGCTCCAGTCCGCGGCCCTCGACCGGTCGGTCCGGGCGGTGTTGCTCACGGGCGAGGGGCGCGCGTTCTGCGCGGGAGGCGATGTGGCGGTGATGGACGAGGCCCGCCAGCACGGCGACCTCGCGCGGCTGTTCCACGAGCTGACGGCGGAGCAGGAGATGTCCGTCCGCGAGATCCTTGGCATGCCTAAGCCCGTGCTCGCGTCCCTCCCCGGCGTCGCCGCGGGCGGAGGGCTCGCCCTCGCTCTCGCCGCCGACTGGCGGATCGCCGCCCCGAGCGCGATCCTCGTCCCCGCCTTTCCGGCGCTCGGCGCCGTACCCGACGGCGGACTGACCTACTTCCTTCCGCACTTCCTTGGCATCGGCCTCGCCCAGGAGATGCTCTTCACGAACGCGCGCATCACCGCGGACCGCGCCAAGGAGCTCGGCCTGGTGCACGAGGTCGTCCCCGCCGACCAGCTCGAACACCGCGCCTGGGAACGGGCGACGGAGCTCGCGGCGGGACCGACCTTCGCATACGGTCAGATGAAGCGCCTGATGGTCTCGGCGTTCTCGGAGTCCCTGGAGACCCAGCTGCAGCTCGAGCGCCGCGGCGCCGTGGAAGCGGCGCTCCGGGGGGAACTACCGGAAGGGATCCGGGCCTTCCGCGAGAAGCGCCCCGCCAAGTTCCCGCCCCCGTAGCCGGTCGACTACCCGGGCCCCGACGGCCGCGTGTCGCGGGACCAGGGGCGCTCGAGCAGGGCGTCGAGCCGGGCGCGGACGGACGGCCACTCCGAGAAGACGATGCTGTAGACGACGCTCTGTCGGATGAAGCCGTCCGGCATGACCGTATGATCGCGCAGGACCCCTTCGCGGACGGCTCCGAGCCGTTCGATCGCTTGCTGCGATCGCCGGTTCCGGAGATCCGTCTTCAGCTGCACCCGGTTCGCCCCCTCGACGGCGAAGGCGTGCCCGAGCAGGAGGCGTTTGCATTCCGTGTTGACCGGGGTGCGCTGGGCCGACCGGGCGTACCAGGTGCCCCCGATCTCCACGCGCCGGTTCTCCCGGTCGATCTCCAAGAAACGCGTCATGCCGAGGGGGGTCCCGGTGGCACGGTCGAGCACCGCGAACGCGAGGTCGGTGCCCAGCTCCTGCCGCTGTAGGAGCAGGGCGATGAGGGCTTCCATCTCCGGCACGGTGTGGCAAGGCGCGACCACCAGGTAGCGCCAGATCTCCGGATCGCTCCCCGCCTCGACGAGCGCCGGGGCGTGGGCCCGCTCGAGCGGCACGAGCACGACGAAACGGCCGGGCAACGTCAGCGGCGGACGGAACCCGATCGAGGTCATCGGGCGCGGGAGAAGACGCGGTGTTTAGAGCCCGGCGGCACCGCGCGACGCCGGAGCACGGTTCCGGTCCGCGAGCCGTTATATAAGGTCAATCGGTCGTGGGCTCTCGCCGGCGCGCCCGTCAGCCGGATGAGGGAATAGGTGGAAGCCGGAACGGTCACTTTCCTCGCGTTCGTCGCGATCGCGTCCGTCTTCGGCGTCGGCTCGATCATCGCCAACCAGATGCTCGGGGCCCGACCGCGCCGGTCCTACCTGCAGCACACGACGTACGAGTGCGGCGAGGAGGCGGAAGGCGAGGCGCAGATCGACTTTCCGACGCAGCACTACACGTTCGCGATCATCTTCGTCGCCGTCGACGTGATCGGATTCATCCTCGCGCTCTGGGCCCTGTCGTTCCGCGGCGCCAACGCGGGCTGGGACCCGGCGCTCTTCGCCTTCGGGTTCACGGCGCTCGCCCTCATCGGGATCTACTACGCGCTCCAGGGCGAGACGAGGTGGGTCATTTGACCACTCCCGCGCGCCCCGCCCAGGCCCCGCCCGCCGTTCTGACCGGTCCCGAGCTCCCGATGGCGCTCGCTCCCGCGGTCCCGTTCTTCGAGATCGAGACGCTGCGGGCGCGCGAGTTCATCCCGGCGGCCAAGGACGCCCTCTCCTCGATGATCGCCGAACAGACCCACGACAAGCTCATCCGGCCGGTCTTCAACTGGTCGAGCCGCAACTCGCTCTTCCCGCTGCACTGGGGTCTCGCCTGCTGCGCGATCGAGTTCGCCGCGGCGTTCGGCGCCCGCTGGGACGCCGAGCGGTTCGGCATCGTGCCCCGCTCCACCCCGCGCCAGTGCGACCTCCTCGTGGTCAACGGAACGGTCACGTGGAAGGTCGCGCACAAGCTCATCACGCTCTACGAGCAGATGCCCGAGCCCAAGTGGGTCATCGCGATGGGCAACTGTGCCACCGGCGGCGGGCCGTTCCGGACCGCGTACTCGGTCGTCCCCGGCGTCGACAAGCTCGTCCCCGTGGACGTCTACATCGCGGGCTGCCCGCCCCGCCCGGAAGCGTTCCTGGACGGGATCCTGAAACTCGAGGACCTCATTCGGGAGCGGCGCGAGTAGGTCCCAGCGGCCCGAGAGCACATCGAAGGTTGACCCGATGCTGGCCGAGGAGCTCCGAGCGCATCTCGCCCCGAAGCTGGGCGAGGGCCTCCTCGGCGTCGAGCCGTTCGAGCGCATGGCCGGGCGGGTCCGGTTCCAGCGCGCCTCCGCCCTCGCGCTGTTCCGGGAGATCCACGACGGGCTCGGCTACACGCACTTGTCGATGGTCGGCGGGATCGACTGGGTCGACCACCGCGAGGTCTTCTACGTGGCCTGGTCCGATCCGCGGAAGGAGTACGTCCTCCTCTCCACCGATGTCCCGGCCGACGACCCGCACGTCGAGAGCGCGGCGTCGATCTGGCCCGCCGCGAACTGGCACGAACGAGAGGCGTTCGAGCTCGTCGGGGTCATCTTCGACCACCACCCCGATCTCCGCCGGCTCCTCACGCCCGAAGGGTACGAGTTCCACCCGCTCCTGCGCTCGTTCAAGCTCCACGAGCCCGAGGAGCTGGAGGTGAAGAAGCGCAATGTCTGAGATGTGGATCAACATGGGGCCCCAGCACCCCATGACCCACGGCCTGTGGAACCTGCGGGTCCACATCGACGGGGAGATCATCCTCGACGTCGACCCCGAGATGGGCTACCTGCACCGCGGGATCGAGAAGATCAGCGAGGACCGGCACTACAACGAGGTCATCACGCTCATGGACCGGACCTGCTATGTCGCGGGCCTCGCGTGGGAGCACCTCTACATCATGGCCGCCGAGGACGCGCTCCACATCGAGGTCCCCGAGCGCGCGCTCTGGATCCGGACCCTCAACGACGAGTTCCAGCGGATCGCCTCCCACATCATGTGGTTCGCCGCGTTCGTCCAGGACATCGGGCTGATGAGCCCGTTCCTGTACGGGATGCGCGACCGCGATCTCGTCCTCGACCTGTTCCAGAGCTTCACCGGCGGGCGCCTGACCTATGAGTACAACCGCGCCGGCGGCGTCCGCAACGACCTGCCGCTCGGTTTCACCGACCGGGCCCGCAAGGTCTGCGACTGGCTCCTGCCCCGGTTCAACGAGTACGATGCCCTCTGCTTGGGCTCGGACATCTTCCATCGGCGCTGCGACGGCCTCGGCGTGCTGAGCGCCCAGGATTGCGTCGACTACGGCGTCACCGGTCCGATGCTGCGCTCGGCCGGCGTGCGGAGGGACCTCCGGAAGGACCGGCCGTACGCGTCGTACGACAAGGTCGACTTCGACGTCGCCATGGCCAACACGGCGGACGTGACCGGGCGCTACCTGGTCCGGATGGAGGAGCTCCGGCAATCGGTCCGGATCGTCCGCCAGTGCTTGGACTGGCTCGACCGCCACCCAGGCCCCGTCATGGCGGACCGGCTTCCCCGATGGCTCGGCGCCCCGTACGCCCCGGTGGGGCGGGAGGGCTACCTCCTCAAGCGCAACTACCCCACCGGGGTCGGTTTCTCCTCGGTCGAGGAGCCGCACGGCGAGGCCCAGGCGTACGTGGTCAACACCGGCGGCGAACACCCGTACCGCGTGAAGTTCCGATCGCCCGTGTTCGCGAACCTCGGTGCCGCGAAGAAGTACATGATCGGCTACCGCGTCGCGGACATCCCGCCCATCATGGGCAGCGTCGACATCTGCGTCGGGGAGGTCGACCGGTAATCCGGTTCCATGGCGGCGACCCTTCTCTCCGTCTCGACGGACATCTCGGGGTTCATCCTGCGCGGGATCGCGTCGGTCCTGCCCCAGCCCGTGTCGGGATGGCTCTCGGCGAGTTGGACCATCACCGGGCTCGGCGTCCTGATCTTCTGCGCCATCCTGCTCGGCGCGAGCATGATCAACACGATCATGCTGATCTGGTTCGAGCGCAAGCTGTTGGGCCGGTTCATGGACCGACGCGGGGCCATGCACGTCGGCTACGCCGGCTTGTTGCAGAACTTCGCCGACGGTCTCAAGCTGTTCCGGAAGAACACGTACCGGCCCCGGGAGGCCGACAACCTGGGCTTCTACGCCGGGCCCACCGCGTACATGGTCACTTCGATGATCCTCTTCGCGATCCTGCCGGTCTCGACCGGCTGGTCCGGCGGCGTCCTCCCCTTGAGCCTCCTCCTGGCGCTCGCGATCTTCTCGTTCGCGCCGTTGTTCATCTTCATCAGCGCCTGGTCGAGCAACAACAAGTACTCCCTGATGGGCGGCATGCGCTCGGCGGCGCAGATGATCGCCTACGAGGTGCCGATCCTCCTGGCGGTCGTCGCCGTCGTGATGATCTCGGGGAGCTTCGACCTGAACATCATCGTCCAGGAGCAGCAGAACTACTGGTTCTGGGGCCCCCTCTTCCTCGCGCTCATCGTCTTCGTCGTCGGGATGATCGCCGAGATGGAGCGCATCCCGTTCGACCTTCCCGAGGCGGAGGCCGAGCTCGTCGAGGGGTGGAACACCGAGTACGGGGGCATGCTCTTCGCGTTCTTCATGCTCGCCGACTACGTCCGCGCCCTCGTCGGGAGCATCCTCGTCGTCCTCCTGTTCCTTGGCGGTTGGACCCTGCCGACGTACCTGCCCGCGGGCCTGACCTCGTTCCCGCTCGCCGGGATCTTCTGGTTCATGCTCAAGACGTACGCCGTGTTCGCGATCTTCGTGTGGGTGCGCGCGTCGCTCCCGCGCGTCCGGACCGACCAGCTCCTGCGCGTCGGGTGGATGCGGATGATCCCGCTGTCGCTCCTCGCGATCCTCGTCACCGCGCTCGTGATCGTCGTGCGGTGTCTCCCGGTGTTCGGCTGCATTCCGACGATCGGAGGTTGAGAACAGAATCATGGCGACTGCAGAGCCCCCGGAGAAGCCGTCCGAGAAGCCCATCCTCTGGGTGACCCGCCCGCTGGCCACCGCCGCCCGGCAGTTCGCCAAATCGCTCATCCGCCCCTCGACGATCGTCTATCCGTACGAGCGGCTCGAGGACCCGAAGTTCCGCGGCCAGGTCGGCGTCGAATCGGGCAGGCCGATCGGCGTCGGCGAGGTCTGGGACAACTACCGCGGCGTCCACGCCCTGAACATCGGCACCTGCATCTCGTGCAACCTCTGCGCGTTCTCCTGCCCGGACCTGTGCATCGAGATGGTCACTGTGCCCGGGGGGGACCCGAAGCATCCGAAGAAGTGCCCGGAGATCGACTACGGGAAGTGCAGCTACTGCGGGTTCTGCTCCGACGCGTGCCCCGAGGGATGCCTGACGATGACGACGCACTACGAGCTCTCGGTCACGAAGCGCTCGGACATGATCTACTCGCCTCAGCGGCTCTTCGCGAACTTCCAGCAGAAGCTCCCGATGAACCCCATCCGCCTCGAGCGCCCGGCCAACGAGGACTCCATCCTGCTGGACGGCCCCCTCTGCATCGGATGCAACGCGTGTTCCCGCGACTGTCCGACGAACTGCATCACGATGCTCGACATCCCGAAGCCGACGGCGAAGCCCGGGGAGAAGCTCCCGAAGCGCCTCTGGAAGGAGCCGGTCATCAACGACTCGGACTGCGTACGCTGCGGCACGTGCATCAGCGTCTGCCCGAAAGAGTGCCTCTTCTGGGGGACGCACAAGTGATCTTCGAGGAGATCGCGTTCGCCGCGCTCGCGGCGGTCACCGTCGTGACGGCCCTCCTGGCCCTGCTCGTCCGCGAGCTCGTCCACACGATCCTCTGGGTCGCCGTGTTCTTCGTCTCGCTCTCGGCGCTCTACTTCCTCCTGGCCTCGCCGTTCCTGGGCGTCCTGCAGCTGGGCGTCTACGCCGGCGCGGTGACGATCCTCCTCCTCTTCGGCGTCATGGTGACGCGCAAGCGGATCTTCTCGCGCGAGGCGGCCACGGGCGTCGGCCCCGTCGCGGTCGCCCTGGCCTTCCTCACCGTCATCCTCGTCGCCTCGGCGTCGTCGGTCCTCCCCTCCGGGGACCTGCCCGTCCGCGGCGTGGACACCTACCTGCTCTCCTCGACGCTCTTCAGCATCGGCGGGGCGTGGCTCCTCCTCCTGGGCCTGACGATGCTGGGCGCGCTCGCGGGCGCGATCTACCTCGTCCGGGAGGGGCGCGAATGACCGAGCTCCCCCCCGTCGACTTCCTGGCGCTCTCGGCGATCCTCCTCGGGATCGGCCTCTTCGGCATCCTGACGCGTCGGAACTTCATCCTCCTGCTGATCGCGATCGAGATCGCCATGAACGCGGCGATCCTCAACTTCGTCGTCTTCGCCTCCTTCGCGGGGGCGGGCGTCGGGGCGTACGGCGAGTCGATCGCCGTCGTGCTGATCGGCCTCGCCGCGACGGAGGTCGCGGTCGGGCTCGCCATCGTGCTCGCGCTGAACCGGCTCCGCGGATCCATCAACGTCGCCGAGGCGACGACCCTGCACTCCTAGGGGGAAGGCATCACGAGCGGTCTCGATTTCGTCCTGCCCTGGGCGGTCCTCGTCCCCCTCTTCCCGGCGCTCGCGTTCGTTCTCATCGGGCTGCTCGGCACCCGGATGAAGTCCCTCGAGTGGGGCGGGTGGATCGCCGTCGGCGCCTCGTTCCTCGGGATGGTCGTCGCCCTCCTCATCGCCGCGGCCGAGATGCTCGGACCCGGGAACTACGTCGACCGGAGCTTCACCTGGCTCGCGGTACCGGCGGCCTCGAGCGCGACGTTCCCTCAAGGGGTCACCCTCGTCATGGGCACGCTCGTCGACCCCGTCTCGGCGTTGATGCTCGTCGTCGTCAACGTCGTCGGGTTCCTCGTCATGCTCTACTCGATCGGGTACATGCACCACGATCGGGGCCTGCCCCGGTACTACGCCGAGCTCTCGCTGTTCCTCACGGCGATGAACGGCCTTGTGCTCGCCGACAATCTTCTCGAGTTCTTCCTGTTCTGGGAGCTGGTCGGCGTCTGCTCGTACTTCCTCATCGGCTTCTACTACGAGAAACCGAGCGCCGCGAGCGCGGCGAAGGAGGCGTTCCTCGTCACCCGCGTCGGCGACGTGCTGTTCCTCCTCGGGATCTTCATCTACTTCGTCACGTACGCGACGGCGGGCGGCGGCGCCGGCTGGGCCGCATCGGGGTTCAAGTTCACCTCGGGGAACGGACCGTTCTTGGGCTCGCTCGTCACGACGGCCCACTCGCCGCTCCTCACCGTGGCCGGCCTGATGATGCTCGCCGGCGCGGCCGGCAAGTCGGCCCAGTTCCCGCTCCACGTCTGGCTCCCCGACGCGATGGAAGGCCCGACCACCGTCTCGGCTCTCATCCACGCGGCCACGATGGTCGCGGCCGGCGTCTACCTGCTGGCCGTCACCTCGCTCTTCCTCGGCTTCACGCCGGACGACCAGCTCGCCATCGTCGCCATCGGCGGCTTCACGACGTTCTTCGCCGCCACGATGGCCGTCGTCCAGTCCGACATCAAGCGGGTGATCGCGTACTCGACGATCTCCCAGCTCGGGTACATGGTCCTCGCCGTCGGGGCCGGGTTCACGATGGTGGGGATGTTCCACCTGTTCACCCACGCGTTCTTCAAGGCGCTCCTCTTCCTCGCGGCCGGCTCGGTCATCCACGCCGTCGGGACCCAGGACCTGTTCAAGATGGGCGGGCTCCGCAAGGCGATGCCCGTCACGTACGCCGCGTTCGCCGTCGGCAGCCTCTCGCTCGCCGGCATCCCGCCGTTCGCCGGCTTCTTCAGCAAGGACGACGTCCTCGCCTCGGTCTACTCGCAGACGTCGGCCCACCCGCTCTACTGGCCGTTCCTCATCCTGGCGTACGCCGCCGTGTTCCTGACGGCCTACTACATCTTCCGGGCGTTCTTCCTCGCCTTCCACGGCGAGAAGGCCCGGGACGCCGCGCTGCCCCACGCCCATGAGGGCCCATGGACGATGCAGGTCCCCCTCGTCGTCCTCTCGGTCCTCGCGTTCGTGGCGGGACTGTTCGTCTTCCTCCCGTCGTTCCAGCACCTGCTCGCGGTGCCCTCCGTCGCCACGGTCCTCGTCGGGGCGAACGTGCCCCCGGCCTACGCGACGACAGACATCGTTCTGTCGCTACTCTCGATCGGGCTCGGCGTCACGGGGATCTTCGTCGCCGCATTGCTCTGGGGCAACGGCCGGGTCTTCGTCCTGGCCGAGAGCTCGCCGGCGCAGCCCGTCCGCCGCCTCCTCCTCAATCTGTACTACTTCAAGATCGGCTACGACTGGATCGGCGCGAAGGGCGTCTACACGATCTCGAGGGCCGCGGACTTCGTCGACCGGTACGTCATCGACGGCGCCGTCCACGGCATGGAGCGCGCGTTCGGCCGCCTCTCCGACAACGCCCGGCGGATCCAGACCGGGGTCGTCTCCGACTACGCCGCCTACGTGATCGTCGGCCTCGTCGGGTTCCTCGTCCTCCTCCTGTACGTCGCCCCGTGGATCGCGAGCACCTGGGGAGGGGGCTAGACGATGTTCTCGCTCCTCACGGTCATCCTGGGGACGCTCATCCTCGGTACCCTCGCGACGTTCCTGGCGGGCCGGAGCGCGCGTTGGGTCGCCCTGATCACGTCGATCGTGTTCCTCGGCGAGGTCGGCGCGCTCCTTTCGGGGTACACGTGGCCCGGTCTCTCGGCGGTTTCCGGTCCGCAGTTCGCGGACTACCAGAGCGTGCCGTGGATCTCCCTCCCGTGGTTGCAGATCAACTACACCGTCGGGGTCGACGGGATCAGCCTCGCCATGATCCTCTTGACGGCGTTCCTGCAGCTGGCCACGGTCATCTACTGCTGGAACGAGGAGAAGCGTCCGGCGGCGTGGTTCGGCCTCGTCCTGCTCACGTGCCTCGGGTGCTTCGGCGTCTTCGTCGCGCTGGACGTCCTTCTGTTCTTCCTGTTCTGGGAGGCGGTGCTCGTGCCGATGTTCTTCATGATCGGCTACTGGGGCGGCGTCCGACGGCGCTACGCCGCCCTGAAGTTCTTCATCTACACGCACGTCGCGAGCGTCGTCATGCTCGTCTCGCTGTTCGCGCTCGCCTTCTACTCCCATGCGACCTCGTTCGATTTCTCGAGCATCTACGCCGCGGCGAACGGGACGCTTCCCTTCGGCGCGGCCCTTCCGATCACCGTCCAAGTGTTCCTGTTCCTCGGCCTCTTCTTCGGCTTCGGGGTCAAGTTCCCGATCGTACCGTTCCACACGTGGTTGCCCGACGCCCACGTCGAGGCCCCGACGGGCGGCTCGGTCCTCCTCGCCGGCCTGCTCCTCAAGCTCGGCGGCTACGGACTCATCCGGTGGGGCGTTGAGCTCCTGCCGAACGTCATGAGCCACGTCTCGTGGCTCCTCTACACCGTCGCGTTCGCCTCGATCATCTGGGGGTCCGTCGTCTCGCTCGCGCAACGGGACCTCAAGCGGCTCGTCGCATTCTCGTCGATCAACCACATGGGCATCGTCCTCCTGGCGATCGCCGTCAACTCCTCGCTCGGGATCACGGCGGCGGTCCTCCTGATGTTCGCCCACGGGGTCGTGAGCGGCCTATTGTTCATGGTCTCGGGGAGCGTGCATCACACCTTCGGGACACGCGACATCGTCTCGGTCAACGGGATCACCCCGACGACCCCGATGCTCGCCACGATGGTCATGGTGGGATCGCTGGCGTCGCTCGGGCTTCCGGCCCTCGTGAGCTTCCCGGCCGAGTTCGCGGCCCTGCTCGCCACGTGGGACGCGATCGGCTACTGGGTCCTGATCCCGCTCATCATCCTCGTCGTCACCGCGGCGTTCTACATCTGGATGATGCAGCGGATGCTGTTCGGCCCGCCGAAAGGGGTCCCGGAGACCGCCCACGACATCCCGTGGTACGAAGCGAGCGGCATGGCCGTACTGTTCGCGCTGATCGTGATCTACGGGATCCTGCCGTACCTGCTGGTCAACGTGATCGTCGCCTCGCCGATCAAGGCGTGGCCGTAGAGGAGCCCCGACGATGACGTTCCTCAGCGTGCTCCTCCCGTCCCTCCCCGAGGTCGTCGTCCTCGGCGGCGCCCTCCTGGTGTTCCTGCTGGACGCCCTCGGGCTCAAGCGCCTCGAGGCGATGGGCGGGGTCGCCGTCGTCTCGACGCTCGTCGCGCTCCTCCTGGTCGTCGCCGACCTCCGCTTCGGCCCGCTCGCAGGGTTGGCCACGATCTCCGCCGCCTCGATCGACGTGCCGGCGGCCCAGCAGAGCCTGACCGCGCTCTTCGCGTTCAGTTCCCTGGGGCTCGTCTTCCAGGCGATCTTCCTGCTCTCGGCGTTCTTCGTTTCCTTGGCCTCGCTCTCCCGGCCCAGCGACGAGAAGGGCGCCTCGATCTTCTTTGGCCTCCTCCTGATCGCCACCCTCGGCATGATGCTGGCCGCCGTCGCGGCCGATCTGATCTTCCTCCTCCTCGCGATCGAGGTCGTCGGCATCTCGACCTACCTCCTGGTCGGCTACACGCGGCGGGAAGCGCGCGGCATCGAGGCCGCGATGAAGTTCTACATCGTCGGTGCGCTCTCCACCGCGCTCTCGTTCTTCGGCGCCTCTCTCCTGTTCGGGGCCTACGCCGGGTCGGGCCCCGTCGGCTCGGACCCGCTCAACTTCCTCGTCCTGAACCAGTCCGTCGGGACCGTCGGATACCCCGCGCTCGCCCTCGTGGGCTACGCGTTCCTCATCGCGGGGGTCGGGTTCAAGGTCACCGCCGTGCCGTTCCACGCGTGGGCCGTCGACGTCTACGACGGGGCCCCGACCGACGCGACCGCCTTCCTCGCGGGCGGGTCGAAGAAGGTGGGGGTCTTCGCGTTCTTCCTGATCTTCTTGGGGCCGATCACGCTTCGGCCGTTGCTCGCCGCGACGACGTCCTCGTTCAACTACACCCCCGACGTCCAGCTCGCCCTCGCCCTCCTGGCGATCGCCACGATGACGGTCGGCAACGTGCTCGCGCTGCTCCAGAAGGAGATGAAGCGCATGCTGGCGTACTCGTCGATCAGCCAGGCCGGCTACATGCTGATCGGGATCGCCATCGGCACGGCCCCCGCGATCACGGGGGCGACGTTCCAGGTCTTCGCCCACGTGTTCATGAAGGTCGGGGCCTTCCTCGTGGTCGCCGGGGTCGCCGGGCTCGGGATCGGCCCGTTGATCGATGACTGGAAGGGGCTCGGCGTCCGTCGGCCGTACCTCTCGATCTCCTTCGCGCTCATGCTCCTCTCCCTCGCCGGGATCCCGCTCACCGTCGGGTTCTTCTCGAAGTTCATCCTCTTCTCGGCCGCTGTCCAGGCCCAGGGCCTCTTCGTCTGGCTCGCGGTGGCGGGGGTCCTCAACAGCGCCCTGTCGGTCTTCTACTACGGCCGCGTCCTCAAGGTGATGTTCATGGACCCGAGCCCGTCGCCGGCCCCGGACGACTCCGCTCCCGCCAGCTCGACGCTCGCCTTCGGGCTCGGGTGGGGGCGCTCGGCCGCGATCGCGCTCGCGGTCGTGGCGATCGTGGCGCTCGGCATCGACCCGCAGCCGGTCCTCCAGGGTATCCAGTCGGCCGCGACGCACTTCGTGGTGACCGGGGCGTGAGCCCGTGGACGCGTACGACGTCGTCGTGGTCGGGGCCGGACCGGCCGGGTCGCTCGCCGCCCGGTTCGCGGCGGAGGGCGGGGCACGTACCCTGCTGGTCGACCAGCGCGAGGAGCTCGGGTTCCCGGTCCAGTGCGGCGAATTCGTCCCGACGCCCGCCGAGCTCAAGGACCTCCTCCCCTGCCCGGAGGTCATCGACGAGGCGTTCCAGGTCCCGCCCGAGACGATCCTCCGCGCCACCGAGACGATGGTGTGCATCGCTCCGTCCGGCCGCCGGTACCGCTTCCCGCTCCACGGCTACTCGGTGAGCCGCCGAGCGTTCGACCAGAGCCTCGCCCGACGGGCCGCCGTCGCAGGGGCGGAGCTCCGGTACCCCGCCGGGGTCACGCGCCTCAAGGACGACGTGGTCGAGTTCGCGCGAGGCGAGCCGGTCCGGGCCAAGGTCGTCATCGGAGCGGACGGCCCGCTCTCCACCGTCGGGCGGAGCGTCGGCTTCCAGGTGCCGCGAAGCCTCTTCCGCATGATCACCGCGACCGCGAAGGGCGGTTTTCCCCCCGAGATCGACCTGTTCTTCGGGCGCGTCGCCCCCGGCGGCTACGCGTGGATGATCCCGAAGGCGGGCGAGGCGAACGTCGGCCTCGGCGTCACCCACCTTCCCCGGGGCGCCACCCTGTCCGGCCTGCTCGATCGGTTCCTGGAGCACGAGGGGTATGGCCCGGCGACCGACCGGACGCGGTGGTGGGTCCCCGTCGGGCAGCCCCCCGAGTCCGCCGTCCGGGGGCGCGCCCTGTTCGCCGGCGACGCGGCCAACCTCGTGATGGCGACGAACGGGGGCGGGATCCCGACGGCCATGATCTCGGGGCGCGATGCGGGCGTTGTCGCCGCCGATCACGTGCGCTCGGGACGGCCGCTCACCGACTACGATCGCCTGCTCCACGAACAGATGATCGGCCCGCTGGCCCGGGCGCATGCGGTCAAGCGCCTCGGGGACCGGGTCGTCGAGAACGACCTCCTGTTGTCCCTAGGGATGCGATATATCGGGGCGACCGGTCTAGATGACATGATGCGGCTGCGCTGGCCCCGCCGGCTGGGGGCGTTCGCATGACCTCCCCGACCTCGCCGGCCGGCGAGCCGGTCGAACCCCCGTTCGAGGTCCTCGTCAGCCGGACCTTGGGGTCCGGCGCGCCGCTCCAGCTCGCCGAGCTCGCTCCGATCCTCGCCCAGGACCTTGCCGACGTCGACCAGCGGCTGCAGACCGTGCTTCGGGCCCAGTACCCCCAGCTCACCGATGCCGCGACCTACGCCTGCAGCACCGGGGGAAAGCGCGTCCGCCCGCTCCTGATGGCCGCCCTGCACCGGGCCCTCGGCGCGACGACGACCCGTCCGATCCTCTCGCTCGCCGCGGCCTTCCAGCTGATCCATACCGCCTCGCTCGTCCACGACGACGTCATCGACCACGCGGAGATGCGCCGCGGCCGCCCCTCGGTGCCGCGCGCCTTCGGCCTCCCGGCGGCGATCGTCACCGGCGACTACCTCTTCGTCCGCGCGTTCGAGCTCGCCGCCGACTACCCGCGCGCGATCATCCTTCGGTGCGGCGAATCGTGCGCCGACCTCGTCGAGGGCGAGGTCCTCCAGGAGGCGAGCCGGTTCGATCTCACCTCGGGCCGGGAACACTTCTTCCGCGTCATCGAGCGCAAAACGGCCGCGATCGTGTCCGCCGCGCTCGCGAGCGTGGCGGAGATCGCCGGCGCGACGCCGTCGATCGTCGACGCCTGCGCGACCTACGGGCGCGCCGTCGGCATCGCCTTCCAGCTCCGCGACGACCTCCTGGACGTCTTCGGGGACCCGGACCTGCTGGGCAAGCCGCTCTACGCGGACTTCCGGGAGGGAAACCCGACGCTCATCTCCCTGGAGGCCTACCAGCGCCTCGACCCAGGGAAGAAGATCGAGTTCGAGCGCCTCTTCGCGCTCCATCGGAAGGCCCCCGGGGACCTGCTGCGCCTTCGGCAGCTCGCCGACGAGACGGGGGCCTCCGAGCTCGTCGCCTCCGAGGCCGAGGCGTGGGCGGAGCGGGCCGTTCGGGCGATCGAGCCCATCCCGGCGTCGCCGTACCGCATCCTCCTCGAGCGGATGGCGCGGGGCGCCGCCGTCCGGACGTTCTAGCGCCGCCCGTCCAGCGAAAGCTACAAGTCGCGTCGGCCGGCTCCTTCCGCCGGGGCCCCAAGGGTGTCGACCGGAAACGCCAGTGCATCGTCGTCGCCCGCCGGCCCGTCGGCGCCCGTCGAGGTCCGCCGGCTCCCGCCGCGCTGGGAGCCGACCCCCGTTGCCCCGTCCCTCCCCATCGGGGTCGGCCTCCTCGCGATCGTCATCGCCCTCTCGGGGGTCGTCATCCTCCTCGCGGGGGCGCTGTTCCTGCTCAACGCCTACCTCGGGACCATCGTCCCCCCGACGCTGCTGATCGTCCGGTCCGTCGACCCGATCGGGGCCGCGATCCTCGTCCTGCTCGGCGCGATCCTCCTCAGCGTCGCCACGGCGCTCTGGCGCCAGGAGGCCTGGGCCCTCTGGACGACGATCGTGGTCGTCTTCGTCGCGCTCGCGTACATGTTCTTCACCGCCTCGATCACGGTGATCTTCCTGCTCTTCCTGGTGCTCTTCATCTACCTCCTCACGGTCCGCCATCACTTCTACTGATGCGGATCCTTCTCGCGCAGCTGGCCCCGCGCCGTGGGGCGGTCCCGGCGAACCTCGCGCGCCTCGAGGCGATCGTCCGGGGAAGCCCCGCGGACCTCGCGGTCTTCCCGGAGCTCTTCCTGAGCGGCTATCGGGTCGGGGACCGGGTCCACTCGATCGCGTTCCGGCCCGACGGACCCGAGCTCGAGCAGCTCGCCCGGGTCGCGCGGGAGCACCGCCGGGCGATCGTGGTCGGGGCGCCGCTCCGCTCGCCCGACCGACCGGGCGAGTCCCAGAACGCCGCGGTCCTCGTCCGCGCCGACGGCACCGTCGCCGTCCAGCCGAAGCGCTTCCTGCCGACGTACGGTCCTTTCGAGGAGGGCAGCTTCTTCACGCCCACGAACGAGAGCCGGCCGTACGCGCTCGGGGCCTACCGGATCGGCCTCGAGATCTGCTACGACGCGTTCTTCCCCGAGGTGACCCGATCGCTCGCGCTCGCTGGAGCGAGCCTGTTCGTCGCCATCTCGGCGGCGCCGGTGACCTCCCGGCGCCTCTTCGAGCGGGTCCTGCCCGCCCGGGCGGTCGAGAACGCGACGCCGTTGGTCTACGTGAACCGCGTCGGGGTCGAGGACGGCGTCGTCTTCGGGGGCGGGTCGGCGGGCTGGGACGCCCGCGGCGAGCTCCTCCCCCCTACCGAGGTCGCCTTCGAGCGGCTGGAGGCCGAGGAGTCCGTGGTTTCCGTCGAGGTCGACCTCGACGAGGCGCCCCGGTGGCGGCCGTTCCGCCCCGTGCTGCGCGACGTGGCGTCGGCGCGGCCGTCGTCGTCGGGCGAGCCGGGCGGCTGACCGGGAGCGCGCTCCCACCCCCCGGGCCGGCGAGCCCCCCTCGCGTCGAACCTACGACTTATAGCCCGGCCCGTGCCGTGAACCCCCGGTGCCGACCGCGCGTTCGCTGGCCCAACAGCTCGCCGCCAAGCAGCGCGAGATCTCCGTCGCGGAGTTCTTCGAGCGGAACCGGCAGATCCTCGGGTTCGACAACCCGCTCCGCGCCCTCCTGACGACGGTGAAGGAAGGGGTCGACAACGCGCTCGACGCGTGCGAGGAGGCCCAGGTGCTCCCCGACATCCGCGTCGAGATCTCGAAGGAAGGCGCCGACCGGCTGCGCGTCGCCGTCGAGGACAACGGCCCGGGGATCCTCAAGCGCGAGATCCCCAACGTCTTCGGGCGGCTCCTCTACGGGTCGCGCTTCCATTCCAACCGCCAGTCGCGCGGCCAGCAGGGGATCGGCATCTCCGCCGCCGTCCTCTACGCCGGCCTCACGACGGCCCGGCCGACGCGAGTCGTCTCGAAGGTCGAGGAGGAGGAGGCGGCCCACGTCGTCGAGCTGCTCCTCGACACCCAGAAGAACCTGCCGAAGACCGTCTCCGAGGACCTCCTACTCTGGGACCGGCCGCACGGGACCCGGGTCGAGCTCCTGCTGAAGGCGAAGTACCAGCGCGGCCGCCAGTCCCCGTTCGAGTATCTCAAGGGCACCGCGATCGTGAACCCGCACGCCCGGTTCACTCTCGTCGAGCCGGACGGGACCAAGATCACGTACGAGCGGGCCTCGAACGAGGTGCCGCCGCTCCCCAAGGAGGTCGCCCCCCACCCGTACGGGCTCGAACTCGGCGAGCTCTCCTCGAGCCTCAAGGCCTCGCACCGCCCAACGCTGCTCGAGATGCTCCAGAAGGACCTCGCCGGCGTGTCGCCGCGCGCCGCGCGGGAGATCCTCGAGAAGGCGGGTCTCAAGGGCCGGGAAGCCCCCGGTGACATCCAGGCCGAGGCCCTGGAAGCGCTCCTCGAGGCCCTGCACAGCGTGGCGCTGGTGGCCCCTTCGTCGGAGTCGCTCTCCCCGATCGGCCCGATCCTCATCAAGCGGGGCCTCCGGAACGTTCTGGGGGAGGTCCGGCCGGACTTCTACGCGCCGCCGGTCAGCCGGCCCCCCAAGGTCCGGGGCGGCTTTCCGTTCCTGATCGAGGTCGGCCTGGTCTACGGCGGCGGTCTGCCGGCCGACCAGCCGATCCAGCTCCTCCGGTTCGCGAACCGCGTCCCCCTCCTCTTCCAGCAGGGCGCCTGCGCGATCACGAACGCGGTCCAGAACCTGGACTGGCGGCGCTACGGCTTGGACCAGCGCGGCGGGGCGGGCCTGCCCGTTGGCCCGGCGCTCCTCCTCGTCCACGTGGCATCGACGAAGATCCCGTTCACGAGCGAGGCGAAGGAAGCCATCGCCGAGGACCCGGAGATCGACAAGGAGCTGACCCTCGCGCTGCAGTCCGCCGCCCGCCATCTCCGGACCCACCTCTCGCGGAAGAGCCGTCAGGAGAAGGCCTCGGAGAAGTTCGACATCATCCTGAAGATCCTCCCGAAGCTCGCCGCCAAGACGAGCGGCCTCGTCGGCCGCCCGATCCCCGATCTCACACCGGTGATCACCCGCATCATGGACGTCGTCAACGTCGAGACGACGACAGACGCCGATGCGAAGCGGGTGCGCGTCGCCACCGAGGTGACGAACTACACGCCGCGGGCGCGCGTCCTCGAGATGTTCGTCGAGATGCCCCGGGACCTGTTCCCGAAGGCCCGGTTCGACCCGGAGCCCGAGGGGACGGACCCGGAGCTCGGCCGCGCGTGGTGGACCCTCCCCCGGATGGAGCCGAACACGCGCCGGTCCGTCGCCGTCGAGTTCCCCAAGGGGACCGAGGTCGATGCGACCGACCTCCCCTGGTACCTTGCCGGGGTCGACGAATCGCACCTTCTCGGGGCGGAACCGCTCCCCGGCGACTGGGACATTCGGCTCCCGCGCGCCGTGATCGAGGCCGCCGAGGAATCGGGGGAGCCGCTCCCGACGACCGAGGAAGGGGAGGTGGACTACGATGCCGCGGAAAGCAGCGAAGGCGTCAAGGACGACGACTGACGAGGAGCCGAAGATCCGGGCCGACGCCCTGGCGCCGACGCTCGACCTCGCGCGGTCGATCTACTCGCAGCTCGACCGCGGCGAGATCCCGCGGATGAGCCTTCCGCTCCGGACGAAGCAGAACATCGCCTTCCAGATGCGCGAGGGGGTCTGGAAGCTCGGCCGCGCGATGGGCACCCGGAGCGCCCGAAAGCTCGACGGGGCGCTGATGCTCCTCCGGACGTTCTACCTCGTCGATTTCATCAACGAGATGGCGCGCGAGGGCAAGACGTCGACGCTGCGCGAGCTCTACTACATCTCCGAGGGATGGGAGGAGTCCAAGTTCCACAGCGAGGACGAATCGAACCTCCTCATCGAGGACCTGGAGGTCCTCTGCGAGCGGCTCCGCGAGGACTTCCGGCTCCACCCCGAGGAGAACGGCGCCTCGGTGATCGGCGATCTGACCATCAAGGAGCGGAACCGGAAGGGGATCGTCAAGAAGATCAACTGCCGGGACGACGTCGGGGACGGCGGCTACGCCCTCCCGTTCAACGTCGAGAAGGAGAAGATCACCTTCGAGAGCACGTCGGCGAAGTTCATCATCGCGATCGAGTGCGGCGGGATGGTCGACCGGCTCGCCGAGAACGGCTTCGACGAGAAGAACGACGCGCTCCTGATCCACTTGAAGGGCCAGCCGGCGCGGTCGACCCGGCGGTTCCTGAAGCGGGCCTCCGAGGAGCTCCACCTGCCCGTGGTGGTCTTCACTGACGGCGACCCGTGGTCCTTCCGCATCTTCGCGAGCGTCGCGTTCGGGGCGATCAAGACGGCCCACATCTCGCACTACCTCGCGACGCCCTCGGCCGAGTTCCTCGGCGTCACCGCCTCGGACATCGAGAACTACAAGCTCCCGTCGGACAAGCTCTCCGAGCAGGACATCCGCGCCCTCCAGGCCGAGCTCACCGATCCCCGGTTCAAGACCGCCGACTGGCGGGCCGAGATCGAGCTGATGCTCAAGAACGGCCGCAAGGCGGAGCAGCAGTCGCTCGCGAAGTACGGGCTCAACTACGTGACGGACACCTATCTCCCCGAGAAGCTCGGCGAGATGGGCGTCCTGTAGCGGGGCCTTGGGACGCCTATCCCACGAGCCCGAGCGCCGCGCGGCCCTCGGGGGTCGTGAGCTCGGCCGCGAGGTCCTTCGGGACGTAGAGGAGCACGGCGTCGACCGAGAACCGGCGGAACTCGATCCCCTGCTCCCGGAAGTCGTGGGTCTCGGCCGCCGCCTCGACCGCGGTCCCGACGGGACGGGGCCCCGGGGTCCGGCCGTCGGTGCCGAGGACGAGGAGGTCGGCGGCGAGGTCGTAGATCACCCACGTCCGGGGAACGACGAGGACCAGGTGGATGATCTTCGGGCGGAACTTCGCCTCGTTCTCGGTCTCGGTGCGCTGGAAGACCGCGAGCTCCTGGTCCTTCCACGGGACCATCCGGGCGAACGAGAAGTTCTTGTGGACGAACTCGAGGACGTTGACCTCAAGCTCCGCGAGCTCGACCACGTCCTCGGGAGCGGGCCCGGCTACATAACGCCCGGCCCGCGGGCGGCGCGCCGGCCCCGTTTCTCCTCGGCGGTGGGGCCGTTTTCGCGTGGTAACCCTAATAAAGGGTCGGCAGTAGCCCCCGCCGTTCCGGTCGCGGTGGCATGAAACGCAGCTCTCGGGTATGGAAGAAGCGCGGCCACATGCGCTGGAAATGGCGCAAGAAGCGCATGCGTCGGCGCATGCGCGCCCAGAAGATGCGAAAGCAGTAAGGGCCTACCCATTCCCCGGGGAGGGGCGTTCGCCCCTCCTCGACGCGCCGCGCCAGCGAGTTGTTCGGAGGGCCTACCAGCCGAGCCGGTCGATCGAGCGGGATTCCTTCGTCGCCTTCTTCCACTCCTTGTAGTGGGTCCGGCAGAGCGGCGCCCGTCGTCCCTTCTCCGGCAGCGAGGAGAGGCCCCGACGGGCCTCGGCGAGCGCCAGGTGGCGCACCGCGGCCTCCGGGCAGCCCGGGACGAGGCAGGTATCCGACTCCGTCGCGCGCCGGGGACGGAGCGTCGGTGTGCTCATCGACGGCCCCGCGCCGCGAGGGTCTTCGCGACGAGGTCCGGGATCTCGTACGGGAACGTCGCGACCTCGGCCCCCGCGGCCCGGAGCGCGTCGAGCTTGCTCTCGGCGGTGCCGCGTCCGCGGGCGATGATCGCTCCGGCGTGCCCCATCCGCTTCCCGGGCGGCGCCGACCGGCCGGCGACGTAGGCGACGACAGGCTTCGTGAAGTGATGGCGGATGTGCTCGGCCGCCTCCTCCTCCGCGGTGCCCCCGATCTCGCCGACCATCACGACGAGGTCGGTGTCGGGGTCGTTCTCGAACCACGGCAGGGCGTCGACGAACGAGGTGCCGACGACCGGGTCGCCGCCCAGGCCGATGCAAGTGCTCTGCCCAAGCCCGTGCTCCTTGAGCCCGTTGACGATCTCGTAGGTGAGCGTACCGGAGCGGGAGATCACGCCGATCCGCCCTGGATGGAACACGACGTTCGGGATGATCCCGACCTTCGCCCGGCTGCCCGGCGCGGCGATCCCGGGGCAGTTCGGCCCGATGATCCGCGCCTGGTGCGCCCGCGCGTAGTGGTACATCGTCAGCATGTCGTGGAACGGGATGTGCTCGGTGACGATCGTCACGAGCCGAACGCCGGCGTCGACGGCCTCCAGGAGGGCGTCCTTGGCGTACGGGGCCGGGACGAAGATCACGGAGGCGTTCGCCTGGGTCTTCGCGACCGCCTCGGCGACGCTGTCGAACACCGGCACGTCCTCGATCGTCTGGCCGGACTTCCCCGGCGTGACGCCCGCGACGACCTGGGTGCCGAACGCCTTCATCTGGCGGGTGTGGACCTTGCCCTGGTGCCCGGTGATCCCCTGCACGACGACCCGGGTCTTCGCATCGACCAGGACGCTCATCGCGGGCCTCCCGCGGCCGCCACGGCCGCCTGGACGGACTCCTTGAGGTCCCGCAGCGAGGTGACGCCGGCCTCGCGGAGGATGGCGATCCCTTCCTCCTCGTTGTTCCCGCGGATCCGGGCGACGAGCGGGAACCGGTCGGAGGCCGGCACCTGCTTCATCGCCTCGACGAGGCCCTTCGCGACGGTGTCGCACCGCGTGACGCCGCCGAAGATGTTTAGGAACACCGCCGCTGGCTTGGCCCGTGCCATCAGGAGGAACGCTTCGGTGACCTTCTGGGGGTCGTCGGTTCCGCCGAGGTCCAGGAAGACCCCCGGACGGCCGCCGAACTGTTGCAGGACGTCGAGGGTCGCCATCGTGAGCCCCGCCCCGTTCGCGATGACCCCGATGTTGCCGTCCAACTGGACGAACGCGATCTCCTTCTCGCGCGCGATCTCCTCGAGCTCGGTCCGGTCGTCCCGGATATCGGCGAACTCGGGGTGCCGGAACGCCGCGTCGTCCTCGATGATGACCTTGGCGTCGAGCGCCACGACCCCGTCGCCGACGACGGCAAGCGGATTGATCTCGACCAGCTCGGCGTCCTCGTTCACGAAGATCGTCCAGAGCTGGCTGAGGAGGCGGTCGAGGGAGGCCGCCACGGGGCCCGTCACGCCGAGCACGTGGGCGATCTGGCGCTTCTCATACGAGGCGAGCCCGGCGAACGGGTGGACCCAGGTCCGTCCGATCGCCTCGTCGGCGACGGACTCGATCTCGACGCCCCCTTGCGCGCTCGCCATCACGAGGGGCATGCGACGGCTCCGGTCGAGGGTGAAGGACAGGTAGAGCTCGCGCGCGATCGGCAGCTTCTCTTCCAGGAGCAGCTCGCGGACCTTCTCGCCCTTGAACTCGAGCCCCAGGATCGCCGTCGCCGCGGCCCGCACCTCGTCGAGCGTGGAAGCAAAGCGCACCGCCCCGCCCTTGCCGCGCCCGCCGGAGAGGACCTGGGCCTTGATGACGCACGGAAGGGGGACGTCCCCGCCGGTCACGGCACGGACCGCCTCGTCGGGCGACCGCGCGACCGTGCCTTTCGGAAGAGGAACGCCGTACGTGCGGAAGATCTCCTTCCCCCGCCACTCCGCGAGCTTGACCAAGGTCTCTCCTCGGGGGCGCCGAGGCGGGCGGCCTATTAACACAAACGGGCGCCAGGGACGTCGGGACGTGCGAACGACGGCGCGTCGGCTACGCCCGGTGGCTCGGGGGCCGACGGGGACGCCGGCTCCTCGGGCGGGGGCGGCGGGGTTCCGGCGCCCGCGTCGCGACGAGGTCCGAGAGCTCGCGGCCGAGGTCGTCCAGGAGCTTACCGGCGATCTCGGTCTTGTCGCCGCTCAGGCGCCGCAGATCCCCGCGGCGCGTCACGACCAGCAGGCGCGCCGTCGGCGAGCCCATGGCGCTCCGGTCGTTCGCGACGACCCAGTCGAGGTCGGCCTCGGCGAGGAGGTCGCGCGATTCCTTCTCGAGCTGCGCCTCGTCGTGGTCGGCGACGAGCTTGAACCCGACCAGACGGCACGGGGGCGGCGCCCTCTTGCGGAGATCGGGCAGGACCTTCGGCGCGCGGGAGAGGGAGAGCGTGAGGGTCTCGTGCTCGCGCGAGGATATCTTCCCGGCCGTCTCGGCCAAGGTGAAGTCGGACAGGGCGGCCGGCACGAGCACGGCGCTCGCGCGGCCGAGGACCTCGGAGCGCTTCCGGGCCAGCTGGCGGAGGTCGGCGACGCTCCGCCATCGGTGGACCTCCAGGAAACGGGGGATCGCCACCTCGAGCGGCGCGGCCCAGAGCTCGACCACGGCGCCCCGGTAGTAGGCCTGGGTGGCGAGCGCCACCGCGGTCGCCCCGCTGCTCTCGTTCGTCACGGAGCGGACGGCGTCGATCCGCTCGCGGGCGGCGCCCCCGATCACGATGACGGTCCGGCCGTTCCACGGCGGACGTCCGAGCCGATGCAGGACGGCGGCCGCCACCTCCTCCGGGCCGGCGATCTTCTCCTCGCCCTCCTCGGAGGTGGGGCCGATCAGGCCCACGCCCCACGATCGGAGCCGCTCCAGGTTCTCTCGGATCGCCGGGTTCGCGCCCATGTGGGCGTGCATCGCCGGAGCGAGCAGGATCGGGACGCCGCCGCCGAGCGCGACGGACGCGCACGAGGTGACGGGAGTATCGTCGATGCCGTGCGCGATCTTCGAGATCGTGTTCGCCGTCGCGGGGGCCAGCAGGAGCAGGTCCGCGCGGTCCTCCCCAGGGCCGAGGAGCGTCACGTGCTCGACGTCCCCCGTGAGCTGCAGCACGGGAGGGTGGCCCGTGGCGAAGGCGATCGACTCCGGGGTCACCAGGCGCGTGGCCTCGTTGCTCATGACGGCCCGCACGTCCGCGCCGTGGCGGATGAGCTCCCGCGCGATCCGGGGGACCTCGATGGCCGCGACGGAGCCGGAGATCCCGAGAACGATCCGGCGGCCCCGAAGCAGTTGCGACCGCCGTTCCCTGATCGCGCGGCTCGGATGCATGGCTGCTCACCGGCCCGTGGCGCCGGCCCCGGACCGAGGCTCGGGAGGCCTCGGGTGCTAAAAGCGCCGCCCCGCCGCTTTCGCCGGCTTTAAGTCGCACCCCGGTTCGGGGGAGCATGCCGACGGCGCGTCGCAAGCGGTCGACCGCTCGGCCCGGCGCGGCGCCCGGGACGCCTCGCTCCGAGGCGGCGCCCGTGCCTTCGGACGCCCCGACGCTGCTCCCGATCCTGTCGGCCCCGACGTCCCAGTTCGCGGAGGTCGCCCGGCTCCCGGTGGTCGAAGCCCCGGTGGCCCCGATCCGGGTCGACCGGGGCGTGATCGTGTTCGATCTCGATGGGACGCTCATCGACGACATCGGGCTCATCAGCCACGTGGCCGCCGACGCACTGTTCCGGGCGTTCGGCACGCCGGTCGAGGAAGGTCGGGTCCACTACCTCGCCACGACGGGGATGCCGTTCGAAGCCCAGCTCGCCCAGCTCTACCCAGAGGTTCCTCCCGATCAACGGAACGCGGTGGCACGGATCTTCCACGAGCGCAAGGTCCGCGAGGCGTACGTGCAGGCCCAGGTCTTCCCCGATGTGCCGCGTCTCCTGAAGCGCCTGGGGACCGAAGGATGGACCCTCGTCGTGTCGACGGGCGCCGAGCGGGAGATGGCGGATCTCGTGATGGAGCGCGAAGGGATCCGGTTCTGGTTCGAGGCGATCCTCGGCTCCGGACAGGGGACGAAGCGCGAGCACCTGGCGGAGTACCGGCGACGCTACCCCGGCGTCCCTCTCGTCCTCGTCGGGGATTCCCGGTTCGATATGGAAGCGGGGGCCGGCGAGCCGGGCGTCGTGGTCATCGGTCGGGCCTCCTCGCTCCACGGTTGGACGCTCACCCCCGACGATCTCCAGCGGTGGGGAGCCCGATGGGCCGACTACTCCCTCTCCGAGCTACCGGACCTTCTCCCGGGGCTGATCGCATCGCCGCCGAAGAAGACGGCCCGGGCCAAGGCCCGGAAGGGCCGGGACCGAGACTCTCCGAAAGCGGGGGACGTCCCCGCCTCCATTTGAACCCGGGTCGAGGGATCCACAGTCCCCCAGGATAGGCCAAGCTACCCCATCCCGGCCGCATCGGTCGGACGGCGGGCTGGTATGAAAAGCCTTGCGCCCCTGTGGGGCGCACTTCGGCCGGGGAGCAGCACCGGAGACGGGCCTACGGGCCCGCGCGGGTGATCCGGGCGCACCAGGCATGGCCGGCGATCCCGGGCAGGTTCGTCTCGAACCGAGCCGGCCGTACGTAGTCGACCGCCCAGCCGGGATCGAAGGCCGCGCGGATCTCTCCCTCGGTGACGCGTCGGGGGCCGCCCCAATCGGTCGGCTCCGCGTCGCTGAAGGCGAGGACGAAGTAGCGGCCCCGCGACCGGAGGACACGGGCCAGGCTCGCGATGTATCGACGTCGCTCGGCATCGTCGAAAACGTGGAACAGCCCGCAGTCGAGGACGGAATCGAACGTCCGGTCGAGGGCGTCGAGATGAAAGGCATCGCCGACCTGGAAATGGGCCGATCCGCCGCGCTCGGCTGCCTTCGCTCGGGCGAGACGGACGGCGTTCGGAGAGGCGTCCACCCCCCAAACTACGAGCCCTCGCCGCGCGAGCTCGAGGGCGTTCTCGCCGGTGCCACACCCGATATCGAGCACGTCGCCGACGAACTCCCCGCCGTCCGCGAGTCGCAGGACCTCGCGCTGCGGTCGGCCGATGTCCCAGGGGGGGCGACCCCCGTAGGCCTGATCGAAGCCGGACGGGGGAGGCGCCCTCCGCGTCGCGTCCTTCGGGTCTTCCCCCGGCAAGCGATGGCTCCGAGCAAGACCTCAGTCGGAGGTCGGGTTGGCGTGCGACGTCCACGCGACGAGTCCGGCCTGGGCTGCCGCGGCCTCGCCCACGAGCGGCCGCATGGCCGCGTCGAGCCGGATGACGACCTCCTTCGAGAGCTTGCCCCGGACGGCGTGGTAGATCGTCTCCGCTTCCCATCGGTGGTGCTCGACGATCCGGTCCGCTTCGGCCCGCATCAGCTCGGCGAGTCGGTGCGCGCTGGCGGCCGATAGCGGCGTCTTCCCCAGGCACGCTCGGGACTCGGTCTGGAACCGGCCGGCGAGCGGGTGCTCCGCGCGGCACTTGGCGAGGGCGGAGCGCACATTGGCGTCCGCCGAGGGACCTACCTCCGCAGCGAAGGCCGCCTCCCGGCGCTGGTGGACCTCGATGAGGAAGCGCCGGTGCACTTCGATCCCCTCGAGGGCGTCGGCGCCCGACGAGCTCTCCCCCTGATCCAGCGCGTCGGCGATCTGTCGGAACCGTTCCGCCACGGGCTGGAGCTCGGTGTGCTCGCGCAGGATCGTCACGATCGGATCGTCCACGATCGACGGAGAGGAGGCAGAGGAGCCGCGGCCACCATCCTTGGAAGGCATCGGACCTAGGAGCGGCCTGCGAGAGAAAAGCGTTCCCTACCCGGCGGCCGCGCCCGTCCACGTCAGACTTATCCGCCCACGCCCCACCGCACCGACGGTGCCCGGACCTCCGACCCCCGCGACCTCAGCCGATCGCCTTCGGGCGTGGCTCGACGTGCCGCGGTCGAGCGGCCCGAGCGTCACTTCGGACGGGTCCTCGGTACTCTACCTGAGCACCGAGGGAGGCGTTCCCGAGGTCTGGCGGGTCGGGTCCGATCGCGGACCCGGACGCCGCCTCCTGTCGTCGTCCGAGCGCGTCGGCACCGTCCACGCCTCCCCCTCCGGGCCTCGCGCGATCGTCGCCACCGATACGGGCGGCGACGAGCACTGGCAGCTGGCCCTCCTCGATCTCGAAACGCCGAACCGGGGGCTTCGGCCGCTCACCGATGCCCCATCGGTGATCCACTCGCCCGGTCGATGGCGCGAGGATGGCCGGACGTACGTGTTCGCGTCCAACGCTCGCGACGCGAAGTACTTCGACGTGCTCGAGCTTGACGTCGAGCACCCCGCGCACCCTCGCGCGATCCTCACGGCCGACGCGACCCACGAGGTCGCCGACGTTCTTGGGTCCCGAACCCTCGTCGCGCGGGCCACCACCAACCTGGACGTGGACCTGTTCCTTGTCGAAGGGGACCGGACCCTCCACGTGACCCCCCACACCGGCGAGCTCACGATCTTCTCGTCCACCCTGCGCCCCGACGGGGTCTACGCGGCGGCGAACCCGGGAAGGGAGTTCGCCGCGCTGGTCCGCTACCGGCCGAGCAGCGGCCAGCACGAGTTCATCCGGGAGTTCCCCGGCGACCTGGAGCAGATCCGGCCCAGCCCGACCGGGAGCCTGCTCGCCCTCGTCGTCAACCGCGACGGCTGGTCGGAGACCCACTTGTTCGACCCGACGACGCGCGAGGATCGGCTCGTCAACTCCGGTCCGCGAGGAGTCGTAGGTACGATCTCCTGGGTCCCGGACGGCTCGGCGTTCGTGTACGAACTGAGCTCGGTGGAAGGCGTCGATCTCTACCGACGCTCGGTCGAGACGGGCAAGGAGCGTCGGCTCACGGGCGCGTCGGACCGCGTGCCCTTCCCGATCCCCCCGCCCCGACTTTCACGGTTCCGCGCGGAGGACGGCCTCTCCGTTCCTTTCTGGGAGTACACCCCCGTCCGGGACCCTCCGCGGGGCACGATCGTACACGTCCACGGGGGCCCGGAGTCGCAGGCTCGCCCCGGGTTCGATCCGGCGCTCTTCCACCTCGTCGGCGAGGGCTGGCGGGTCGTCGCCCCGAACGTGCGGGGCAGCACGGGGTACGGTCGGACCTACACCCACCTCGACGACGTTCGAAATCGCATGGACTCCGTTCGGGACCTTCGCGACCTGGTCCGGGAGCTGCACCGGCTGGGCAAGGCCGAGCCGGGGCGTCTCGGCCTCGTCGGGGGAAGCTACGGAGGCTTCATGGTGCTCTCGGCGGCCTCGACGTACCCGGAGCTCTGGGGCGCCGCCGTCGATATCGACGGCATCGCGAACTTCGTCACGTTCCTGGAGCGCACCGGCGTCTGGCGACGGGCGCTGCGCGAGGCCGAGTACGGAAGTCTCGCGAACGACCGGGAGTTCCTCGAAGCGATCTCGCCTTTGCGCCACGCCGGCGAGATCCGCGCACCCCTGCTCGTCATCCACGGTCGGAACGACCCCCGGGTGCCGATCTCCGAGGCCGAGCAGATCGCCTCCACGCTCACGGGGCTCGGACGGCCGGTCGAGCTCCTCGTGTTCGAGAACGAGGGACACGGCCTCGTGCATCGCGAGAACCAGCTCGTCGCGTGGAGCCGCGCGGCGGGGTTCCTCGCCGAGAACCTGGCGCCGCCGAAGCCCTAGGTCGGATCCGTCCGGGGCCTACCGAGGGGCGTCCCCTCGTCGAGAAGGCGCAGCACGCCGCGGCCCAGCCACTGGCCTCCGTCCACGGCAAGCACCTGCCCGGTGATGTAGTTCGCCCTCGGCGAGACGAGAAAGCCCACGGCCTCGGCGATGTCCTCCGGCGTCCCGAACCTTCGCATCGGGATCTCCTCCCGGATCGCTTCGACGAGACGCTCGGAGGTCCAGAGCTGCCGATCGGTGCCGGCGGTCCGGATCGGTCCCGGGGCCACGGCGTTCACGCGAATGCCGTACCGGGCCCATTCGACGGCCAGCGTGCGCGTGAGGGCGAGTACGCCCGCCTTGGCGGCGGCCGAGTGCGCGGTGCCCGGACCGGCCATCCACGCGTACGAGGCGACGATGTTCGCGATCGACGCGGCGGGGCTCCGGCGGAGGAGGGGGAACGCCGCGCGCGAGCAGAGGAAGGTGCCGTCGAGCACGATCCCGACGACCGCCCGCCACCCGTTCGGAGTGATCGATTCGGCCGGCGAGATGAAGTTGCCCGCGGCGTTGTTGACGAGGACGTCCAGCCGCCCGAACCGAGCCTCGACCGCCCGGACCATCCCATCGACCTGGTCGGCGTGACGGACATCGGTGGCGACCGTGAGCACCTCCGCACCGGAGCGTCGGAGCTCCACGGCCCCTGAGTCGAGATGCTCCTGGGAACGACTTGCGATGGCGAGGTCGTACCCGTTCTCCCCGAGCCACCGGGCGATGGCGAGACCGATCCCCGTTCCTCCGCCCGTGACCACGGCGACGGGTCGCCCCGCGTTCCCGCCCGCAGCGGCATCGGGCGCTGTCGTCATCGGTCGGACCGCCGTCCTCGCGGGGCACGCGCGGGCCGTCGGGCGGGTCGTTCGACGGGGGCGGCCGGCGTCGTCGGGAGCGGACGGACCATGATGTCGAGCAGGACGACCGGTCGTCGGGGACCGGAGTCGAAGGCGTGGGGCGTGTTCGGCGGGATGTAGTAGCAGTCGCCGGGGCCGACGGGGAGCTCGGTCGTGACGCGCCGGGTCCGCCGGTTCTTCGTGACCTCGAGCACGAACCGATGCACGCCGCTGCCCTCCAAGATCACGGTGAGCTGGGCTCCGCGATGGGAATGGAGCCTCACCGCGTGCCCGGCGGCGACCTTGTAGCGGACCAGACGGAGCCCCTCGGCATCGATCGCCAGGTTGCGTTCGGTCTTCGGCCCGACCCGGATCCAGTCGTCCCATTCGACGGTGCGGACGGCCATGCGACCCCCGAAGCCCGGCCGGAGCTATAGGGGCTCCCGACCCCCCGGCCCTCGAGGTCCGGCCCCCCCGCGGCCGCTCACGATTTCCCCCATCGCCGGCTGCCGTCGCCATGGAAGTTCCACTCCATCCCGTCCCGCCCACCGTCGGCTTCGTCGGACTCGGCATGATGGGGAGCCGCATGGCGAGCCGACTCGCCCGCGCGGGGATCCCGGTCGTCGTGACGAACCGTTCGGCGTCGAAGACCGCCTCCGTGGTCGCCGCCGGGGCCCGCGCGGTCGCCCGACCGCGCGACGTCGGCAAGGCCGTCGGCAGCGGCGTCGTCTTCACGATGCTCAGCGACGCGCGCGCGTTCGACGCGGCGGTCTTCGGCCGCTCCGGGCTCGCCGGGGGGCTCCTCGCCGGCAGCCTCGTGGTCGATCTCAGCACGGTCCGGCCGGAGGAGAGCCGCGGATTCGCCGAACGTCTGGCGAAGCATGGGATCCACTTCGTTGACGCGCCCGTCGGAGGCAGCATCGACGCCGCCGAGTCGGGGAGCCTCATCTTCTACGTCGGCGGGGACCCCGCGCACGTCGAGCGCGTCCGACCGTTGCTCGGTCACCTGGGCCACGAGCTCCACCACCTGGGACCCGTCGGGCAGGGGAGTGCGATGAAGCTCGTCAACAATCTCCTCACGCTCGGCAACCTCGCGCTCCTCGCCGAGGCGCTGGCGTTCGGGGAGCGTCTGGGCGTGGACCGGCCGAAGCTGCTCGAGCTCCTCGGTCGCGGCGGTGGTCGCTCGGTGATGCTCGAACGAAAGCGCTCGCAACTGCTGGACCGACGCTACGAGCCCCAGTTCCGCCTCGCCCTCGCGCGCAAGGACCTCCTCCTCGTCGAGCGGAGCGGCCGGACGGTCCAAGCGTCGACCCGCCTGGGCCGCGAGGTCCGCCGGCTCCTCGACGAAGCGATCCGCGATGGGCACGCCGAGGAGGACTTCTCGGTGATCCTCGAGGCCGCGCTGGCCCGCGGCGGGCCGAGGCCCCCCGCGGCGAGCGTCCCCCCGCCGTAGGCCGGCCCGGAACGGTTCCCCGACGCTACTTCGGGAGCCCGGTCAGGCGCGAGAGCTCGTCCCAGAGGAGCGCCCCGGTCGCCGCATCTTGTCCCGCCACCGACGACTCCTCGGGCCGCTCGTGCGCGACGTAGACCCCGGTGACCAGGGCGAGCTCGGGGGACGTCGCGGCGTACACGACGGTCCGGGCCGCCTTCCGAGGCGAGATCGCGAACACCATGGCGATCCGGAGCCCGACGGCGAAAGCGCCCCCATTGTCGAGGCCGAACCGGGAGCGCACGAACCCGGGATGCAGCGCGATGTGGGCCACCTGGGCCGCGGTCGTCCGGATCGCGAACGCCCGGCAGACCAGGAGGAGCGCGAGCTTCGAGCGCGAGTAGACCGAGAAGCCGCGGTACGGCGGGTTCGCCTCGAGGTTGCCGAGATCGAGCCGCGCGCTGTAGTGCGCCGCCGACGAGACCCAGACGACGCGCGCCCCGCCGCCGGCGGCCCGGAGGTTGGGCTCCAGGAGGCGGGTCAGGAGGAACGGCGACAGCACGTTGAGGGCGAACGTGCGCTCGTGCCCGTCGACGGACAGCGCGCGCCGCCAGAAGACAGCGCCGGCGTTGTTGACGAGGAGGTGGACCGCGGGGTGCCGCTTCCCGATCTCCGCCGCGGCCGACCGGACCGCGTCGAGGCTCGATAGGTCGGCGACGACGATCTCGGCGGTGCCGCCGTGCGACACGATCGACGCACGGACGCGGTCGCCCCGCGCCGGGTCCCGCACGACGAGGACCATGTGGAAGCCGACCGAAGCCAGCGCCTCGGCCGTGGCGAGCCCGATGCCCGAGGTCGCTCCCGTGACGACCGCAACTCGTTCCGCCGCCACCGATCCGCTCCGCCCCCGCTCCGCCCGCTCCCGGAGCAGCACCCGGGGGCAGAAGACCTCCACCGGGGCTACGCGGGGGATTCGCTCGGGCCGGCCGGGGTCGTGGTGGGACCGCTCTGCACGATCTCGATGCGCTGCCACCCCCGCGCGTCCTCGATCGGCAACCACGAGGACGCCAGGCGTCGGGCGAGCGCCCGACGCCGACCGATCCGGAAGGAGAAGGCGAGGCCGCGGAACGGCGTGGTGAGCACGTAGGAGGCGTCGACCCGGAGCCGGGGGCCCTCCGGCTGAAGGCGGATATCGTACCGGGCCGAGAGCCGCAGGCGTCCGCCGATCGAGTGCTCGATCGCTCCCTGCGCGTGCTCCGGCGACGACCACTCAACGACCCGGAGCTGATCGAGACTGCCGAGGTGGAACCGGGACGCGTACCGATCGGGGCCTCGCTCGAGGACCTCGAGGCGGCCCCGCCCTTCCTCCCCATCGCCGATGACCGAGGCGATCAGCCGGCGACGGATCTCCTCCGGCGTCGACGCGACCACCGCACGGAAGTGCAGTTCGAACGCGGCGGGGCTCACGCGCGGCTCCCTCCGATCACGGCGCACCGGACCCGCCGGCCGGGACCCGGTCCGTTACCACTCTCGCCGCAGCAGGTTCGGGTTCGAGATGGGGCGACGCCGGCGCACCTCGCGTGCGAGCGACTCGCCGCGAAGCGTCAGTCGGTAGACCTTGAGCCGCCGGGGCTGGCCCTGGACGTGCTCGAGACGCTCGACCACGATCCCGCTGGACACGAGACGCCGAAGGACGTTCGAGACCTGGTTCTGGCCCGTGTGCAATCGGTCGCTCATGCCCTTCTGGGTCCAGTCGATGGTCGCGATGTCGTCGGGACCGAGGGTCGGCAGCGCGCCCAGGTAGGCCACCACGTCGCGGGACCAGCGGCGCGGCTCCTCTCCCGGGGCGCGCGCGCTCCGGGTGCGGACCGTCCGGACCACGACCGCCGTCGGGACGCCGATCGTCTCGAGTCGGGGCGCGATGCCGGAGGAAGCGTCCGCCGCGCCCGTCGCGGCCTCCGCGCTCACCGGCGCCATGGCCGAGGAGGTGCTCTCCTCCGAAGGGCCGGTGGCCACTGCCGCGGCGGACGGAGACGAGGGGCCGAAGATCCCGGGCGGGAGCGCGCCGTACTCCTCGGTGTCCGCGTCGCCGGCTCCGTGGCCGTGCCGGCGGCGGCGCACACCATAGTAGGCTCCGAACGTGAGGCCCGCGCCCACGATCCCCGCGGTGGCGAGGACGGTGGGTCCCAGGCTCGAGATCATCGAGGCCGGCGCCGCCCCGCCGGTCACCACGAGGGCGATCGCGGTGGAGGCGGACTCATTGGCGGAGTCGACGACCGTGAGCTGGGCAATGAACTTCCCGGAATGCGCGTAGGAGTACGCCACGACGGGGCCGGCGCCTACGCCGCCGTCGCCGAAGGTCCAGACGAACGAGGTGTAGGTGCCCGTGCCGCCGGAGACCAAGGCGTGGAAGGTGACCAAGAGCGGGGCGGAGCCGGAGGCGGGCGTGGCGGAGATCACGGCGACGAGCGGGCCGCTCTCCACGCTGACGGCGGCCGATCCCGAGGCCTGCCCCGAGACCTCCGTGACCGTCGCGATCGCGGTGAAGGTGCCGACGCTCGGGTACCGGTGCTCGACGGAAAGTGCGGAGAGGCCCGACCCGCTCCAAGAACCTCCGTCGCCGAACGTCCAGGCCACGGCGGTCGGCGTCCCCGAGGTGACCGAAGCGGTCAGGGTGACCGTGAGCGGCACGGGGCCGCTCGAGGGGGTAGCGACCACCTGCACGCCGAAGGACGCCGTCGCCGGGGTCGCGTGCCCGACGGCGTCGCCCAGGCCGATGAGGAGGATCGGCGCCGCGAGCATCAGGGCGACCCCCGTCCGAAGCAGGGCCCGTCGGGAGCCCTGAGGCAAGCCGGCGCGGCGCGTGAGCCGTTCCAACACGGAGCAGTACCCTCAATCCGGGATACCGCAGGACTTATTAGACTAGTCGAACGCGAGGTCGTTTTCCTCCCCCTCCTGTTCGTGGCGTAGTTCCTGCTTCCGGAGCGCGATCACGAGACCCGCCAGCACGGCCCCGCCGGCCGCGAGACCCACCGTCGCCCACTCCGCGAGGGAAGGCCCGGAGGCCCCCTCGGTCGGGGTGATCCCGAGCCCGATCGACGGGCTCGGCGAAACGTGGATGGAGGCCAGCACCGCGACCACGGTCGCACCGTTCGCGTCCGCGGCGGTCAGCACGGGCACGAACGTCCCGGCGACGGTGTACCTATGGGAGACGGTCGACCCGATCATGGGCGGGGACGAATCGCCGAAGTTCCAGGAGAACGAGAACGGTGCGACGCCGCCCAGGGACGTGGCGACGAACGTCACCGTGAGCGGTCCCGTGCTGGCCACGCTGCTGAGAGAATAGCCGACCGCGAACGGGGCGACCGGCGTCGATCCGCCGTTCGTTCCGGGGGGACCGTTGCCGCCCGAGCCGCCCGGGGAGGGGGGTGGGCCCGAGGAAAGGTTCCCGGAGCCCGTCGTGTTCGTGGTCGTGGACGTCGTGCTCGAGTTGAGCTCGGCGGGGTACAGCCACGTGTCGTTGAGGAGCACCCCGGCCGAGGCTCCGCCGAACAGCACGTCGACGCCTTCCGCCGCGTCGAAGGCCAGGCCGGCGCGGTCCCGCGACGCCGGCGGGAAGGGGATCGCGCCGGAGAGGTTCGACCAGCCGCCGCCGACGTAGGACCAGCTGTCGTCGGCGACGGTGCAACGGCCGGAGCGCGACTCGGAGCCTCCGAAGACGAGGACGACGTGATCGGTGCCGTCGTAGGCGGCCATGCCGAAGACCCGACCGGTCGGCGCGGTCTTCTCCTGGGCCGTCCAGGCGCCCGCGACGAACGACCAGGTGAGACCGTCGGGGTAGCACGTCCCGGGGGCGCCGGTGGCCGCGATCGACGAGCCGCCGCTGAGAACGAGGACACCGTCCTGGGGATCCCACGTGAAGGTGCCGCCCGTCGTCGGCGGCGGGGCGATCGAGAGCTGGGAGGTGATGTTGACCCAAACGCCGGCTCGGAACTCCCAGGTGTCCGAGTCGATCGGAGGCGCCACGCTGGCGACGGGCGCGGCGCCACCTCCGAACAGGACCACATAGCCATCGATCGGATCGTACGACATCTGGGCGAACGCCCGCGGGCTGGGGGCGGTGATCGGGAGGATCTCGGTCCAGGTGGAACCGTCGAACGTCCACGTGTCGTTGAGGGTCGTCGCGCCCGTCGTGCCGCCGAACAGGAGCAGGACCGAGTCGACCGAGTCGTAGACCATGGCGCCGCCGTAGCGGCCGGAGGGCGAAACCGGCAGGCTCGAGGTGAGGTTGATCCAGACGTTGTTAACGAACTCCCAGGTGTCCGACGCGGCCGCGCCCGGGGCGGTCTCGCCCCCGAAGAGGATCACGGCCTGGAGGGCGGCGTCGTATGCGATCTGCGACGAGGCGCGCGGCGACGGCGCCGCCGAGCCCGCCGCGTCGACGCTCGACCACTGGTGCGCCCCTTGCCAGTCGGTGAGGACCGAGATCGGGATCGCCTGGACGGAGGAGTCGGCCGAGGAGTCGCGGACCGTGACCGACGCCGTGAACTCTCCGGGAAGGACATAGACATGGTTCACAGGGCCGAGCGTTGCGGAGACGGCCCCGTCGCCGAACTGCCACGAGACGGTGTACGGCGTCGCGCCGCCGGAGACCGACAGCACGAAGCTGACGTTCAGCGGAGCCGGGCCGGCGGTCGGGGTCGCCGTGAGCGAGACCGAGAGCACCTGAGCGCTGAACCTCCAGGCATCGGCGCGAGCCGCGGCCGGCGAGCCGGTGTCGCCCCCGAAGAGCAGGAGGCCCGAGCCCGCGGGCGCCCAGACGGCTCCCTCGCGGCCCGGAGGGTGCATCGCGAGCCCGGCCGAGAGATCGTTCCAGACTCCCGCGGCGAACGACCAGGTGTCGGCCGGGAACGCGTCGGGCTCGGTAGGCGAGGCAGCCGCGCCCCCGAAGAGGACCAGGGACCCTGTTGAGGCGTCGAAGGCCAGCGAGGCGCCGAGGCGGGCCGTCGGACCGGGCGCGTCCGGCTTCGAGGCGTTCCACCAGCCGCGCGGGCTCAGGATCCAGGTCCCTCCGAGCGGGACCTGGGACGACGGGGAGGAGGAGCCGCCGAAGAGGAGCAGATAGCCGTCCGAAGCGTCGTACGCCTCGGCCGCCCAGGCCCGAGCGGCCGGCGGGGAATCGAACTGACCGGTCGCGTCCACCCAGCCCGTCGAGTCGAAGAGCCAGGTCTGGTTGCTCGTCGTCGGGATCGCCCCGCCGGTGAGACCCCCGAAGAGGACCACCGCCGAGAGATCCGGATCGTAGGCGATCGAGGCGAACGCCCGTCCCGACGGGGCCGAAGGGCTCGAGAGCGGGTGCCAGCCGGTCGCGTTGAACGCCCAGGTGTCGCCGAGAGTGTTCGAAGAGTTCCGACCGCCGAAGAGGAGCAGGAAGCCGCCGGCGCTATCGTAGGTGAGGGCCGCTCCCCAGCGTGCCGATGGGCTCAGGGCCCCCTCGCCGGTAGAACGGTAAGACCACGCCCCGCCCGCGTTGATCCAGGTGTCACCGAGCGCCGAGCCGTCGGGCGACCGCCCACCGAAGATCAGGAGCCCGCCGAGCTGTGGGTCGAACGCGCCTGCCGCGTCGGTCCGCGGGGTCGGGCCGGAGCTCGAGGACACGTTGGTCCACGTGGACGGCGAACCGGAGGCGGCTCCCGGGCCGCCGATGACCGCGGCCGTCGTGGGATGGGACGACCCGCTCCCCGTCGGGCCCGCAGACCTCAAGTCAGGACCCCAAGAATGGACCCCCCGGGCCGATGAGACCAGGGGAACCGCCCCCAACAGGGTCAGGGCAACGACCAGCAGGACCAGGGCCGGACGGCCGGCCGGGGTCTCACTCCAGCGCCGAGAGGCGCTCGGGGGTTCCCCCATCGGGTCACCGTGGGCCGGACGCACTCATAAACCGCGAGCGACCATACACGCCGGATACACGACTCCGGCGCAATTCACCGCCGGTACACTCCCTCCGGGTCGACCCCCGTCGGGCCCCGGACGGGCCTCCCACAAGGACCCGGCCGGGCCGGAACGACGGCAAAGCTATTTCTGACCGACCCCTCGATAGTATCCCATCCGGGCCGCCATGCATCTCCGGAGCCGTTCAGCATCCTACCGGTCTGTCGCCACCGCGACGACCCTTCTCCTTCTCGTGATCGTTCTGGCGCTGCCGGTCGGGGCCTTCGGCGCTCCCTCGAGCGGCCCACCGCCCCCACCGACCTCGCGTTCCCCCCAAGCCCTCGGGCCGGCCAATCCATGTCCGACCGCCGCCTGTGCCCTGCCGTCGATCTCGCACCCGCAGCTCCCGCTCGAGACCTGGTACAACGTTTCGAGCTACCAGAGGTTCTCTCCACCGTCGCTCGTCGGGGCGTCGATGGCGTACGACGCCTCGGACAATTACCTCGTTCTTTTCGGCGGCTGCGCGCCGACGGCGTGCCCGGCTGCCGCCCAGACCTGGACCTACTCGGGAGGCTCCTGGACGAACGTGACCGGTCTTGGACCGCAGCCTCCGGCCCGGGCGTACGCGTCGCTGGTCTTCGACTCCCACGACCTCTACCTCGTGCTGTTCGGAGGGCTCGGCGTCGGGTCGGCGGCGTTGAACGACACCTGGTCGTTCACGGGCGGCGTCTGGACGAACGCGACGAACGTCTCCAACGCCCCTCAAGCACGCTACGCGGCCTCGATGATCTTCGACCCGACGGTGAACTCTGTCGTCCTCTTCGGGGGCTGCGGCCCGACCGGATGTCCGCGGAACGACACGTGGAGGTTCCAGTCGGGGGTTTGGCGCAACGCGTCCACGTCGGCGGGATCGGCGCCCTCCGGCCGGTACGGCGCGAGCTTCACGTGGGACACCGGCGACGGCTACGGGGTGCTCTTCGGCGGCGGCAACGCGACCGGCCCGCTCGGGGACACCTGGCAGTGGTCGAGGGGACGGTGGGCCAAGCTCAACGTCACCGGGGCCCCTCCGGCCCGGGACTTCGCATCGTTCACGTACGACACCATCCGGAACCTGACCTACCTGGTCGGGGGGAACGGCTCGTCCGGGCTGATCTCGGACGTCTGGAAGTTCACCAACGGCCACTGGTCGAACCAGACCGGGGCCGGCGGCCCGGGTCCGTCCGCGCGGTTCGGGATGGCCGTCCCTGAGAGCACGATCGCCGTCCTCGCGTCCGGTCAGCGGAGGTGGGATTACTCGTTCTTCTTCGGCGGGAGCTCCGGTCGTTGCCTTACCTGCGGAAACCGATCCCTCGGAGATTCGTGGGTGTACGAGCAGCAGCTCTCGGTCTCCTCGACGGCGCTTCCGACGGTCACCGAGGTAGGCCAACCCATCTCCTTCGGCTCTACCGCGGGGGGCGGAAGCAGCCCCTACGTCTATCTTTGGCAGTTCGGCGACGGCACGACGAGCTTCTCAGAGAATCCGGTCCACTCCTACCACTGGTCGACCACCTTCTCGGCCCAGGTCTCCGTGTCCGACTCCGCCGGGGTGGAGACCGACGCTTCGATCCTGATCACGGTCGTCTCCGGCCCGCTGGTCTCCGTCTCGGTCCAGCCTTCCGCGACCGACACGGGCCGACCGGTCTCGTTCGTCGGGACCGTCAGCGGGGGGACCGGGCCGTACTCGTACCGCTGGTCGTTCGGCGATTTCGCGACGGCGACGACGATCGACACCTCCCACGACTACGCGGCGCTCGGCCACTTCCCGGTGAACCTCACCGCCACCGACACCGTACAGGGGTTCGGCGTGGCGTTCGCCAACGTAACGGTCAACGCCCTCCCCGAGCTCACGGCGGCCGCCTCCACCCTGAGCCCGGAGGTCGGCAGCAACGTCTCCTACACCGCCTCCGTCGTCGGCGGTACCGCGCCCTTCGTGTTCGCCTGGGACTTCGGTGACGGCAACACGTCGGGCGGGGCCACGACCGTCCACCGGTACTCCGCCCCAGGGACCTACCTGGTAGGCGCCTCCGTGGCCGATGCCGTCGGCGCCGTCCGCTGGGAGAACCTCTCCGTCGTGGTCGGCGCGATCTCGCGGCCGCCGCCCCAGCATCCGGCAACGAACCCGTTCGGGCTCACCAACGACCAGCTCGTGGGCGCGATCCTCCTCGGGGCGGGCGCCGTCCTAGCCGTCGTAGTGGCGATCGTGCTGCTCGTGCACCGGCGCCGGCGCGCTCCGCCGTCGCTCGCGGCGGCGCCCGTCGGTCAGGCCGGTTGGGACAGCGAGGAGGAGTCGGGCTCGCCCGCCAACTCCCGGACCGCACGACGGAGCATCAATCGGTTCTATCGGCGCCGGAGCTGACGGCGGGTCCGCCGCTCACGGATCCGGGGTCCCGCAGACCTGCTCCCGGCCCTTCTCCTTGGTGCAAGACCCGCAGACGCGGCGCGGCGGACCGCCCTCCCGGGAGGGGACGGCGACGTGGAACAGGATCGGACACCCGCAGACCTCGCAGGGCTGAACGCGGTTCGTGGCCCGCTCACCCGCCCCGGCGTCGCACGGGTCGACGATGGCGGCGCGCCGGCCGCCGTGCGGCGGCGCGATGTACGTCGATCCAGGTCATCTCCGGAGGCTCCGTCTCCCGTTGCCAGAGGAGCGCGATGATCTCCCCCAGGTGATGGGCCTGCTCGATCGTGGCCTGGAAGAAGGCGTCCTCGAGCGTGTAGCGGCCCGGCATCCAAGGGGCCCGGACCGGCTTCCGGAGGTCCGACGCGCGCAGGCGGCGGAGGAACGGATCGATCCCCCCACGCACGCGGTCCCGGTAGGCCCGGACCTCCGCCCAGGATCGGATCTCGGACGGCTGCCGCCCCTTCGTCCGGCGGAGCTCGCGCACGCGCCCCGGGACGACGTAGTTGAGCCAGCCGTCGTGCACGTTGAGGATGTGGACCATCGTGTCCTTCATCGAGCGATGGCCCGAGCCGAGGTCCTTCGTCACGATACGCCACGGGAGCCGCTCGAGGCGCTCGAGGTAGGCATCGTAGACGGCCCAGTTGTAGGCGTAGATGCGGCGCACGTCCGCGACGGAGGCCATGGGCGACGGCACCGATCCCCGGGTAATGAACGCGACGCGCCCGCGCCTGGACCGCGGGCCGCTATTAGCGCCCCGTGCCTCCGGGGCCGGCGGCTCCTTGGCTCATGACCCCGACCCCCTCGACGAAACTGCACCAACGCGAGACGTGGAGCGCGGGCGACGTGGCCCGAGGTGCCCAGGGGAGCGTCGTCGTCGGCGAGCTCCTCTGCGAAGCGGTCGTGCTGAAGGCCGGCGAGAAGGTGCTCGACGTCGCGACGGGCACCGGGAACACGGCGCTGTCGGCCGCCCGCCGCCGCACCGCGGTCGTGGCGGTGGACTTCCTCCCCGAGCTTCTCCAGCGGGCCCGCGCGCGCGCCGACGCCGAGGGCTTGAAGGTCGACTTTCAAGAAGGGAACGCGGAGTCGCTGCCCTTCCCGGACGCGGCGTTCGACGTCGCATTGTCGACGTTCGGGGTGATGTTCGCGCCCGACCAGGCGCTCGCGGCGCGCGAGCTCCTTCGCGTGGTGCGCCCCGGCGGGCGAATCGGCCTCGCGAACTGGACCCCGGGGTCGTTCCCGGGGCGCCAGTTCACCCTCTTCGACCGGTTCGCGCCCGAAGCCGGGGACGCCGCGGCCCCGACGCGATGGGGGACCCGGGCCGGGCTTCGCGGCCTGTTCCCGGCCACGGTCGCCTCGATCGACGTCCACCGCCGGGTCGTCCGTCTCCGAGGCGACTCGCCCGCGGCCCTCGTGGCGTTCCAGCGGAGGTTCTTCGGGCCCGCGGTCCGGGCGTTCGCCGCCCTCGACCCGCCCGCCCAGAGCGCGCTCGAGTCCGCGCTGCTCGCCCTCGTCGCGGCTTCGAGCCGGTCCGGCGATGTGACGGTCCTGATCCCGGCGGAGTACCTCGAGGTCGTCGTCACGAAGCGATGAAGGTGCCGGGTCGAAGGCGGCTCACTCTTCGACGATCGGCTTGCGTTCGTGGATGAAATCGCCCCGTCGGAGCTCGACGAGCGCCTGCTGGAGCTCCTCGGGACGGTTCATCACGATCGGGCCGTACCACGCCACGGGCTCGTGGAGCGGGCGCCCGGAGACCAGGAGGAAGCGGACCCCGGCGTCGCCGGCCCGGACCCGGACCCGGTCGCCGTCGCCGAACAGGGCCACGTGGTTCTTTGCGACCTCGGTGCCGGCGTCGTCGAACCGGCCCTGCCCGTCGACGGCGAACGCGAGGCCCGTATGCCCGGACGCGACCGGGGCCTCGAACGTGCCCCCGGCCGGCAGCTCCACGTCCAGGTACGTCGGGTCGATCGAGATCCCGTGGACCGGTCCCTCGACGCGGTCGAACCGGCCCGCGATGACGTGGACGCGGCCTCCCTCGGGGGTGGCGACGATCGGGATCTCCGGGGACGTGACGCCACGGTAGGCGGGCGTCGACATCTTCTCCTTCGCCGGCAGGTTCACCCAGAGCTGGAACCCTTCGAGGAGCCCTTCCTTCTGTTCGGGCATCTCCTGGTGAATGATCCCGCTCCCGGCGCTCATCCACTGGACGTCGCCCGAGCCGATGACCCCCTCGTTGCCGAGCGAGTCGCCGTGGGCGACCCGGCCCTCGAGCATGTACGTCACGGTCTCGATCCCGCGATGCGGATGCCAGGGGAACCCGGCCATGTAGTCGTGCGGGTCCGAGGAGCCGAAGTTGTCGAGCAGAAGGAACGGGTCGAACCGGGGCACGTGCGAGTTCCCGAACAGGCGACGCAACCGGACCCCGGCGCCCTCGAGCGTTTCCATCCCGCGGAACGTTTCGACGACGGATCTGAACTGCCCCGGCATATCCCCTCGGGCGATTCTAGCCCGGGGGGCCGCATAAGCTCCTCGTTACCGAGGCGCCACCGTCCGAGGGTCCGGCCTCCCTCCGGCCAAAGACCCTTTACCTTCCGGGCGGACCGGCACCTTCGGTGCCGCGAGCGGACCCCGCCTCGACCGCCCCGTCGACGACGCCCCCTCCCGGCGGAGCGCTCCGTCCCACGCTCCTCCTGATCGCGCTGCGCATGGCCTACGCCTACAACTGGTTCAGCATCGGTCCGGCGCTCCCGGCCGTGTCGGCCTCCTTCGGGGTCCCTCCGAGCGCGTGGGGGGGCCTCATCGCCGCCTTCCTCGTCGGGGCCGGAGCGTTGCAGGTGCCGTCCGGCCTCCTCGCCCGGAGGTACGGCACTCGGACGATCTCCCTCATCGGCGCCTTGCTCCTGGGAGTCGCCGCCGTCGCGAGCGGGTTCGCACCTTCCTATCTGGCCCTCGTGCTCCTACGAGGACTGGCGGGAGCTGGGGCCGGGCTGTTCTTCTCGCCCGCGATCGCGCTGGTGGGCAGCCTGCACGCCGAGGGCCACCGCGGCGTCCCCGTGGGCGTCTTCAGCTCGGCGTTCAGCGCCGGGGCGGGCCTGGGAGTCTTCGTCTCCGCCCTCCTCATCCCGTGGATCGGCTGGCGGGGCGCCCTCCTCTTCGGCGGCGTCGTCCTCCTCGTCCTCCTCGTTCCGTCGCTCGTGGCGATCCCGCGGACCGTCGGGGGCCCGGGCCCGACACCGCTCCGGCGAGGGATCCCGTTCGCCCTCCGCGCTCCGTCGGTCTGGGCCATGGGGATCGCGTTCATCGGCCTCGAGGGCGCGTCGCTCTCGGCGGGACAGTACTTCGTCCCGTTCGCGGAGTCCGTCCACGGGTGGGCGCCGGCGCTCGCGGGCGCCGTCGGGGCGCTGTTCGTCTTCCCGAGCTTCTTCGGCGGACCGGTCGGGGGCCGGCTCACGGAGCGGTCGGTGCGCCGACGCACGCAGATGGTCCTCGCGACCGCGGTGCCCGCGGTCCTCCTCCTCCTGGTCCCGTTCGTCGACCTCGCCGGTTCCGCCGGGATCGGGATCGCCTTTTCGGTCAGCTATGGGATGGTCTACGCGATGATGTACGTGCTCGCCCCGTACCTTCCCGGGCTTCCCCCCGAGGAGGTCCCGCTGGCGATCGGCCTGTTCAACGGGATCCAGCTCTGCGGGGGCGCGGCCGTCGCGTTCGCAGCGGCGATCGTCGTCGGCACGTGGGGATACACGACGGCGTGGACGATGCTCGGCCTCGCGACGCTCGCACCCCTCGTCGTCCTATGGTGTGTGCCCCGGACCGGCCCTGCGACCGCGCCGGCCCTTCCCGCCACACCGGCCTCCCCCGGGTGAAGTCGCTCGCCGGCCGAGGCGCGCGGCGCCGAGTGGGCTTAAGACCGTCCTCGGGGTGGGCGCTCCGTGGAAGCGCTCGCCCCGTTCGCGTCGGTCGATCCGACGGCGATGCGATGGATCCGGCCGGCCGCCGACCAGCACGTCTACGAGCTGCGCGCCGGAGACGTCCTCCTCGCCCGGCTCGCGTGGGACGGGCGGGCCGGCTCGCTCGCGCATGCGTCGCTCGCGGGGGGGGACTGCACCGTGAAGCGGGGAGGGTTCCTCCAGCCCCACGTCACCTTCCGAGATGCCTCGGGACGCGACCAGGCCCGACTGACGATGCACCTCGCGCACGGCACCATCGTCCTAGCGGGGGGACGCACGTTCCTCTTCCGGCGGGCCGGGCTCCTCGTTCCCGCCTGGCAGATCTCCGAGCCGTCCGGCCGGCTCCTCGTGCACATCGAGCCCGTCGCCGACCGCGCTCGGCTTCAGGGCGGGATCGTCCAGGTCGAGCCGAACTTCGTCTCCGACGTCGCGCTCCCGTGGATCGTCGTGATGGGATGGTACTTCATCCACCTCGCCTGGTTCGAGGACGAGGCGCTGCGGGCGTCCGGCTCGGTCCTGGCGGCCGCGACCGGCTGACCCGACGCTACTCCGACGGCGTCGTGAGCCCCGAGAGCAGATCGGTCCGCGTCACGATCCCGACCACCCTGCCCTTGGAAACGACGGGGAGACGGTTGATCCTCCCTTGGACGAGCAGGCGCACGGCGTCGTCGAGGAGCACCTCGGGACCGACGGTGCGGGCCGGCCGGCTCATCGCGTCGCGCACGACCGTCGCGTCTAGCACGGCCCGGCAGCGTTCGGCGATGTCCGAGCGGCCCGCGGCCGATCGGGCGAGGACCAGGTCGAGCACGCTCCCGGGGAGCCGAAGACCGGCCCGGGCGGAGAGGATGCGCAGGATGTCCTTCTGGCTCAGGACCCCGACGAGCCGGCCGCCCGCCGTTTGTACGGGGAGCCCCGAGATGCCGCGGCGGCTCATCTTCGTCGCCGCCTCGGCGAGCGAGGCGTTCGGCGGGATCGAGACGACCGGTCGGGTCATCACGTCGCGGACGCGGTAGCCGTAGAACCCCAGGGCCTCCCTCGGCGTTCGGGACGGGGCCTCGGAGGCCGGGGCGCGTTTTCGGGAGGCGGTCACGGGCATCCTCAGTTCCGTCGGCGGTACGCCGGCGTCGGGGATAACTGTACGGGCGTCCGCCGCGGCGGCGACGGGCCTATTATCTGGCCACCGGCCGTCGCGCCGCCGATGCCCGCCGCGCGACGCCTCTACACGATGCCCCTGAGCCATTACTGCGTCTCCGCCGATCGGATGCTCGCGTTCAAGGGACTGCCCGTCGAGCGAATCGCTGTGGCGTACCACGACAAGACCGGGCTGATCCGCGACACCGGCCAGGACTACGCTCCCGCCCTGCTCTGGGACGGGGTCGTCGTACCGTGGGCGAAGATCCCCGGCTTCCTCGAGGTGCAGCAGCCACTGCCCGCCCTCTTTCCCGGCGATTCCGGTGCCCTCGCCACCGTGCTGGAACACTGGGGCCACCAGGTCCTCGAGGAAACGGTCTGGCGCGCGATCGTCACCGAGGTGCCCGCGACCTTCGGGGATGCGCGCGAGCGATGGGTCTTCGAGGAGATGCAGACCCGAGCTCGAGGACCGTGGCATGTACTGGAGCAACGGAAGCCGGAGTTCGAGGCCGACGCGCTCGACGCCCTCGCCATGGTCGACGCGATGCTCGCGAAGCGTCCGTGGATCCTCGGCGAGCCGAGCGTGGCGGACTTCGGGATCTTTGGCGGTCTCTCCCCGTGGCTGTACGTCGGCCGGGCGATCCCCTCGAACCTTTCGAACCTCGGACGATGGGTCCGTCGGATTCAGTCGCTCGATACAAAACCGGCCGGGGGGCTTCCGGTCCGGGCCTCACGCGCCCCGCGCCGGGCGCCTACGTAGGACGCGGCGGGACGATCCCGATACGGGGCCGGTCGGGCCTCGAGGGCGTCGCGGCCTGCGACCTGCCGGAATGGATATCCCTAGAACACCGCGGACCCGGGCCGGAGGATCCGGCCCCAGGCCCGTCCACTTGTTCCGACCCGACGTGGAACGGCCGCGAGATGTCCTCGAGGGTGCGGGCCGCAGGTCGGAAACCGACCCGCGGTGGACCGATCGGTCGGAAGGTCGAACCGACGCGTGACTTGATCCCGCAGAGCAAAGTCTTTCGAGTCGCCCGTCTATCCATGAGGCGGGCCGAGCGCCGATGAGCGCGATTCTAGACCTGCCGACCGAGCTGCAGCAGTTCCTATCACGGCCGCTGCCGCAGACGCTCCTCCTTCGGGGCGCACCGGGTTCGGGGAAGACGACCCTTGCGGTGTCGATGCTCCAGGGCTTCCCCGGCGACCGCTTCCTCGTCTCGGGCCGGGCGACGGAGGCGGAGCTGCGTCGGGAGCTCCCCTGGGTCAAGTGGGACACTCAGATCCAGCTCATCGACGTAACGGACCGCGAGGGTACGCTCAAGGACGCGTCTCGGGTCGTAGCCCATCTGAAGGAGGTCATCGAGAACCCGGAGAAGGAACCCAAGATCCGCGGGCTCTGGCTCCCCTCCCCGCTCCAGGACGCCTGGAGTCGGACCGACACGAGCCGACCGAGCATGGTCGTGATCGACTCGTGGGACGCGTTGGTCGAACGGTACATCGGGATCTCCGCGCACGAGATCGGGTTCCCGGACCGGGGCGAGATCGAGCGGATCCTGCTCGATCAGATGGTCCAGACGCCGATATTCCTCGTCCTCGTGGTCGAGCGTTCGGAGCTCAGCCAGCTCGATTACCTGGTCAACGGGGTGCTCGAGACCGGCTCGGAGGTTCAGAACGGACGCCCGGAGCGATGGCTCTACCTCAAGAAGCTGCGGGGGACTCGGATCGAGACCCCGCTCTATCCGTTCACCCTCGAGGGCGCACGGTTCCAGTGCATCTCCCCGGTCGGCCCGACTATGGCCGGCCGCGTCGTGCGACCCGAGCCCGAGCCTGAACCGGTTTCGGGATCCATCTGGCCGGGGTGCTCCGACTTCGCGGACGCGTTCGGCCGCCTTCCCATCGGCAGGCTCACCCTCGTCGAGCGCGACCTGTCCGTGCCGATCGAGGCGTTGGTCCTGCTCCTCCGCCCGATCGCGGGCCATGTCGCCCGGACGGGGGGCCGGGTCCTCCAGATCCTCCCGCCCACCATCGGGCCGGAAGCGGTCTTGAAGACGTACCGCGAGATCCTCACGCCGGAAGAGATCCGCAAGCAGGTCCGGTTCCAGCTCAGCGCTCCCGCGTCCGAACTGCCGGAGGAGATCGAAGCGCTCGTCCTCCCCTCGCCGAACGTCGGACCTTCGGAGGGCGAATCCCGTTCCCCCGAGGCGGTCCGATTCCTGCGAGAGAAGGCCTTGGCCGGCGCTCCGAACCTGTCCATCGTCTGGATCTCCGCCCTTCGGGCGCTCAGCAGCGAGCGGGGGATCGAGTACAGCCCGTCGAACCTGCCGGGACTTGCCATGACGTACCTGTCCGGGGCCCCCTCCCACACGGTCTTCGTCGGGCCGGAGAACGATCCCATGACCGCCTCGCTTCGGACGATGGCGGCCACCAGGTTGCGGCTGAGGTCGAACGCGGGCCGCGTCTTCGTCTGGGGGGAGCAGCCGGCCACCCCGACCTTCGTGCTGGCCGAAGCGGAAGCGTCGACGGCGAAACCGTACCGGCTGCTCCGCATCGTCTGAGCCGGCTACCCCGTAGTTGCCTCGGCTCCCAGTCCCTCCCCGCGGCTCCCGGACACCGGCGGTGTGCCGGCGCGGGGCGATCGCCGGAGAGACGGGGAGACGCACGCTCCGCGGGACGACGCAGGTCGGACGAGGTCGGAACTCGATCCCTGCATCACCCCCCGTCGACGAACGGGAGGAGCATCGTCGCCCGAGAGGCGCCTACTCGGGGCGCGGAAGAGGTTGGCTCCCGATCTCGGACGATCGGGCCCGGTCCCCGGACGGGCTGGGGGGGGACCGCGGTCGAAGCCCGGGGTGCACCGGGTCCGACCGCGGCTGGGGTATCGTATCTAACCAGAGACCAGGTTGTCATCCATCGTCACGGCGCCGGTATTCGCGAGAACGCGTCCGCATACCTTCGCCCCGGTGTCCAGCGTGATCGACGTGACCGCGAGGAGGTTGCCGGAGAGGCTGGTGGTGGTCCCGAGCGTGGCCGAGCTGCCGACGATCCAGAAGATGTGGTTCATCGAAGCTCCACCCTTGAGGATCACGGAAAGGCCCGACGTGATGGTGAGCGTGCTCGCCATCACGATGATGAAGACGGCGTTGCTGTGACCGTGGGCGTTCAGCGTCAGGTCCCCGGAGGAGATGGCCAGCGACGAGGTCGAGATGTAGAGCCCGGGGCCGAGGGTCGTGCCGCCGAGGTTCCCGGAGACGGTCGTCGAGCAGGTGGAGAGCGCTTGGGCGTAGGCGATGGCCGTCGCGAGGTCCGTTTGGGCCGTCGCAGCGGTGGAGTCCGCCACGTACATCGTCCCGGTGACCTTCCCGGGCGGGAATCCCGTCACGGAGGTGCCCGGGCTAAGTCCGAGGTTTCCCTTCACGACCGTGGCACCGGTGTTGGTGACGGTCGTCGCTCCCAGCACGTGGAAGTTCGCGGCCGTTGCGAGCGGAACATTGGCCTGGTGGCAGGAATTGGCGATCGCGGCCGTCGTGGCGTGCCCGGCCGGGAGCGTAACGGCTTGCGCCTGTCCCACCGTGGCGGCGGTCATCAGTACGGCGATTGCGGCAAAGGCTACGATCACTCCGAGCTGGATTCGATTCATGGTGGCTACCGTGGAGGAGCGGTTGCAGCTTCGGGGGTTAACCGCTCGCTCAAGCGGAATCAAGGACGGCCACGCGCCGCTGGCCGACGCGATCCTGCCGAGAGGAGGCGAGCGTTTCCAACGCGCGGCGGGCTGGCCCACCCTCGGAAACTCCGAGGAACTCCTACCGCTTTGGCAAGGCCCCGGTGCCCGCCATCGCACGGGCGTTCGCAAGCCGAAACGCTTTCCGTCCCGTTCGGTTCGGACCGGCTCGGATGACCGTCGTCCACGAAACTCGTTTGCGGCCCCCGGAACCGCCGGGTGAAATCAGGCACCCTCCGAACCGCTCCGCGGCGAACCGCCAAATAGTCGCAACGGGCGCGCGAAGCCGATGACGAGCCCCGATCGCCCCCCGAGCGCCGAGAGGATCCTGGACCTCCTCATTGCGTACCAAGGCTCCGCCGTCCTCAAGACCGCGATCGAGCTCGACGTCTTCACCGCCGTCGGGGAAGGCGCCGGCGAGATCGGCGCGATCTCCCGAAGGATCGGTGCCTCCGAGCGTGGGGTCCGCGCTCTCGTCAACTACCTCGCCAGCCTGGACCTCCTCGCCCACGACGGCGCGCGGTATTCCCTGACCCCCGAGTCCGCGCGGTACCTCGATCGGCACGGTCCCCACTACATCGGCGGATCGGCCGCCTTCTACGATGCGCCCGCGATCATCGACGCGTTCGCGGACCTCAAGGAATCGGTCCGTCGCGGCGGGAGCGGGATCGGCGGCACGGACTCGACGACGCCGAGCCACCCCATCTGGGTCGCCTACGCCCAGGCGATGGCCCCGCTGTTCGCCCGGCCCGCGGCGTCCCTGGCCGAGATCGTCGTGCGCGAAGTGCCGAGGCCCGCCCGTGTCCTCGACATCGCCGCCGGCCACGGGCTGTTCGGGATCGCGATCGCGCGGCTGGTGCCGACGGCGACCGTGACGGCGCTCGACTGGCCGGAGGTGCTGCCGGTGGCCGCGGCCCACGCGAACGACGCCGGTGTGGGGGACCGGTTCCGCACCCTCTCGGGGAGCGCGTTCGACGTGCCGCTCGGCACCGGCTGGGATGTGGCGCTCCTGGCCAACTTCCTTCACCACTTCGCCCCCGAGACCTGCGAGGAGCTCCTCCGACGGGTCCGGGCGTCGCTCGCCCCGGAGGGGACCGTCGCGCTCGTCGAGTTCATTCCGAACGAGGACCGGGTGTCGCCCCCGAGCGTCGCGCAGTTCGGGGTGACGATGCTGGCGACCACCTCCCACGGCGACGTCTACACGTTCTCGGAGCTCGCCCGCCTGCTCGAACGCGCCGGCTTTCAGGCGCCCAAGCTCCACCCGCTCGCGCACACGCCCCAGCGGGCCGTGATCGCCCGTCGGTAGGGCGCGACCCGCCGCGCGACCCCCGAATTTCCCTTATAAACATATTTAAACCCCAAGCGCCGTGCGCGGTCGATGCCCAAAATCCGGATCGAGAACGTGGTGGCGTCGCTTTCCCTCGCGGACAAGCTCGATCTCCAGTCGATCGCCTTGCACCTGGAGGGGGCCGAGTACGAGCCCGACCAGTTCCCGGGCGTGATCTACCGCCTCAAGGAGCCGAAGACCGCGATCCTGCTCTTCGGATCGGGCAAGGTCGTCTGCACCGGGGGCAAGAGCATGCGCGAGGTCGAGGACTCGATCGCCATCGTCTCGCAGCAGATCCGCAAGAGCGGTCAGAAGATCAAGTCGGACCCAAAGATCCAGGTCCAGAACATCGTGGCGAGCTCCGACCTGGAGTCCGAGATCAACCTCAACGCGATCGCCGTGACGCTCGGCCTCGACCGCGTCGAGTACGAGCCGGAGCAGTTCCCCGGCCTCGTCTGCCGGATGGAGGAGCCCCGCGTCGTCATCCTCCTGTTCGGCTCCGGCAAGCTCGTGTGCACGGGAGCCCGCAAACCCTCCGACATCGACCTCGCGGTGAAGAAGATCACCGCGGAGCTGCGCGGCGCCGGCCTGATGCACTAACCGCGTCGGTCCGGCGCCCGAAGCGGACGAACCGCCTCGGGCGCCTTGGTTCAGGCGAGCGCGACGTGGACCTCGGGCGCATCCTCGTGGAGCCGGTGGCGCAGGTAGACGATCGCGTTCTCCTGCACGCCGCTGCCGGCCCGGGCCTTCGCGTTCGCGAGGTGCTCGTCGCACGTGTAGATCCGGTGACCGCTCTGCGCCACGATCGCCGACGTGGCCCGACGGTCGCACGCGACGATCTCGTCTCCGTCAGGGTTCACGCCGGTCCACGAGCAGAGGGGTCGTACCAGTTCGCTCATCGTCCTTGTTCCTCGGTGCGACCGGATGCGCTCGGTTCGTGAGGGGGCCCCCGAACGCACCCGGTCGTGGTGGACCATCGACCTCGTCGGTGATAAGCCGAAAGTGAATTCCGATTCACGCCGACGGCGGCCCCACGGGTTCACGTCGTCGGGACGTTCCGCTCGGCGCAGAACGAGAAGAGGACCCCGACGTAGAGATCGGGGTCCGTCAGATGCGGCAGGTGCCCGGTGCCGGGGAGGCGCCGGCGCGTCGCGTTGGGCAGCATCGGGGCGAGCCGGTCGAGGATGCGTCCATACACCGGGGGACCGAGCGTCCCGCTCGTGAGCAGGGCCGGCCCGTAGAACTCCGCGAGTCCCGTCGGATCGAGCGCGAACGTCCCGGCCCCGAGGTACTCGGCGAGCCAGCGGTCGGCGTGCGCGACGAGCAGCTCCTGTCCCGCCGGGCCGATCCGCTCCCATTCGCCCTGCGTCGAGGCGATCGTGTCGACGAAGAGACGCGCCGCCCCACGCCGGTCCCCGGACGCGAGGCGCTGCGCGACCTTATCGCCGTGCTCCCGGAGCTCCGCGAGCTCGGGCGAGCCGTTCTCGAGGAGCGAATAGATCGGCGGCTCGTGGACCACGAGGCTCCGGAAGAGATCGGCCCGCTCGGCCGCGAGCCGGAGCGCGATCGTGCCGCCGAGGGAGAGGCCGACGACGTGGGCGGGGAAATGGTCCATTCCCTCGAGCACCCCGACCAGGTCCGCGACATCGTCCTCGATCCGGTACGGGCCCGGGTCCCGCGCGCTCCGACCGTGACCGCGGCGATCGTAGACGACGACCTGGAACGACTCCGCGAGCTTCGGAAGGATGACGTTCCACGTGCGGTGGTCGACCCAGGACCCGTGCACGAGGACCATCGGGTCCCCGACGTCGCCGCGCCGCTCGACGAACAGCTCGGTTCCCCGGACCTCCACGAGCGCCACGAGATCGATCGATCGCGGCCCCGCCACGGCGGGCGGAAAGCGATCGTTGCCTCGTTCCACTCGAGAAAGGTATTAGCGGTGGCGACCCGGTCGCCCCAGGAAGACGCCGATGAGCACGCTCTCCCCCGGTCACCCGGCGGCCCGGTCGGCCTCCCTACGATCGGTGAACATCGGGCGCCCGCGCGAGGTCGTGTGGGAAGGCGGCCCGGTCCGGACGTCATTCTTCCGATCGCCCCGGGAGGGCCCCGTCGCCGTGACCCCGAAGGGGCTCGAAGGGGACGAGGTCGCGAACACGTCGGCCCACGGGGGTCCGAGGAAGGCCGTCTACGCCTATCCGGCCGAGCACTACGAGTTCTGGGCGAAGGAGCTCGGCGGCGTGCCGATGCCGTGGGGGAGCTTCGGGGAGAACCTCACGACCGACGGGCTTTTGGAATCCGAGCTGCGCCCGGGGGACGTTCTCGAGATCGGAACGGCCCGGCTCATCGTGACGCAGCCGAGGGGCCCGTGCTTCAAGCTGAACGTCCGATTCGGGCGGGACGACGTGCTCGCGCGGTTCCTCCGGGCCGACCGGCCCGGCTTCTATCTCGCCGTCGAGCGTCCGGGCGTCCTGGCGCGCGGCGACTCGGTCGGCGTGATCCGGGGCCCGGGCGACGGACCGACGATCTTGGATGTGTTCCGCGCCGGTCCCGCGAAGGACCGTTAGCGCGGGCGCCCGGCCGAACGACGTCGCGAGATCCGCGGCGCCGAGCAGTAGGGGCACCGTTGGCCGGTGGTCTCGAAGAGGTTCCCGCAGAACCGGCACGGGCTCTTCGGGGACGGTCGGGGCACGTCGTGGGCGCCCGGCCCGCGGCCCGGGTAGTACGACGGCCGCTCGACGGGGAGCGCCGATTCGTCCGCGAGGCGCCGGAGCCCCCAGGCGGTCTTGCCGGCGGAGCGGGCCTCGAGGAGGGCCTGGAGGAGCGCGACGGGGTCCCGGGCGGCCAGGCGGACCTGACGCCCCTCGAAGAACTCCTCGGAGAGCTCGACCTCGTCGAGGCCGACGACGCGCGGCTCGGCGAAGTTGAAGAAGAGGTACTCGGCGCCGCTGTACCAGGAGGGCGGCCGATGCGCGCCGTCCCCTTTGGCGAGGAGGACGCACCGGAGCGTCGACAGCACGAGGTAGCCGGGCCCGGCGGCCCACACCGAGCGTATCGACTCGCCCTCGAGCCAGGCGACGGCGTCCAGCGCCTCTCGGGGGAGCCGCACCCGCTCGTCGGGGGGCTGCACGTCGGAGATCGCCGCCTCGGGGCCTGCCATCGGTGGCTCCGTGGGGCTCAATCGGATGAACCTTCCCCCGCAGTGGGCGCGGCCTCGGGAAGGCGGAGCCAGAGGGTGCCGCGGACCGGCGACGCCACGAAGCCGATCGATCGGTACAATGGCTCGGCCCGATCGTTGCCGATCCGGACCACGAGCCGGAGGGGGCCAAGGCCGAGGGACCGGACGGCGGAGATCGACCGGGCGACGAGGCGCCGGGCGAACCCGCGCCGGCGCCACGCCGGGTCGACCATCACCTCCGACAGGAGCGGACCGTCGAGCTCGTTCACCAGGGTCGCCGCGACAAGCGCGCCCGCGACCTCGATGCCGAAGGAGGCCTCGGGCCGCCACACGCCAACGCCGGTGCCGAGCAGCTCCGACGCGGCGAGGTCACCGAAGTCCTCGGCGGGGGTCTGGGCGAAGAGCCATCGGTCCGGCGTGCGGGCGTACGCCCGCTCGATCAGTCGCGCGAGCCGGCTCTCGTCCGCGAGCCCCAACGGGCGGGACGGGAACTCGGCCGGCTCGGGAAGCAGGGGTACCGGCGCGGTCGCCGGGAACACCATGTCGCCGCGCTCGATCGGGTGGAACCCGAGCGGCGCGAGAGCGGCCCCGACCTCACGGTCCGAGAGGCCCGGGATCGGGCCGTCGACGGAGCGGAGCGGGCCGAAGCGATCGAGGGCCCGCACGAACGCCGCGAGGGCGGCGCCGGTCCGGTACCCGTCGGCGAGGAAGACGACGGCGTGGCGGCCCGCTCCGGCCGGCAGCGACCAGGTGGCGAGGCCGACGGCCTCGTCCTTCGGGCCGATCCAGAGCCCTCCCTCGACGACGCCGTCGCGGATCCGTTCCTTGAGCTTCCCCGCCGCCGTGCGCATCCACGGCGTCAGCGGCGAGTCGGGGTCGAGGGCGCCTTCGAGCTCCTCCACGAGACGGAGCGCCTCCGAGGGGGCGGTGACGGCGGCCACGATCGCACCGACCCGTCCCATCGTAGCTCCCCCGACGGCAATCAGATCGGCGCGGCGGACCAGCGCGGCCGGTACCAGGCCCGGCGTGCGGTCATCCTTCCATCCCCGGCGATCGTCACCCGGGTGGCCGCGGACCGGCCGAACGCCGTGAACTCGAGAGAGAACCAGACGACGCTCCAGGCGCCGTCGCCGGAGCGCTCGACCTCGCCGAAATGGTAGGTGTCGTCGAGGAGCGACGAATGCCGGCGCGCCACAGGGTAGGAGCGCTCCAGCGCCTCCTCGGCGGAGGCGATGGGGCCCGAGACGCCGGGGACGGCGTCGGTCCGGCCGCTCACGCGGAGCGGTCCCAGGACGGCCCCTCGGCCCAGCCGGTAGCGCAGGTATGTCGTCGTGACGCGATCGGCGACCCGTTCCTCGCGGAGGACGATCCAGCTCAACGGGTTCGTCATCGGGACGGGCACGGTCCCGGGCCCCATCGCGCGGAGCTGCGGGGCGATGAGCGCGCGGCCCGCGAGCCGGATCGCGAAGTACGCGAGGAAGAACGCCATGAGGGCGTAGACGGTATCGAGGTAGACCCAGAACGCCACGTGGTTGCGCTCGACCCCGAGGAGCAGGTAGAACGAGACGACGGATACGACGAGCGTCACGAAGTTGATGGCGCGGTCCGCGTCGATCTCCAGCTTCCGGTCCGAGAACGGCATCAGCGGCGGCACGGCGAAGTGCGTGAAGCCGTCCAGGAGGATGTGGCTCAGGCCCGCGACCTCCATCACGACGATGTAGATCCAGGGGTTTCCCGCGGCCAGGTACGGTGCGACGAGCCCGCCCCCGACCACTGCGACGAGGGTCACGCCGAAGATCGAATGCGTGATCCCATGGTGGCGCAGGATCGGGAACCGCTTCCAGAGCGGAAAGAAGAAGATGTCGCCGTCCGGCAGCCCGCCGGCGATCGCGCCGGCGGCGAGGTACGTCGGCTGGAAGCCGACGACCCCGAACGTGAGAAGGTAGGCGACGAGGACGTGGGTGAAGAGGTCCACAGAGCCGGAGGCACGCCCCTCAGAGGAGGCCTTCCTCCATCACCTCGACGGACTCGACGTGCGGCACCTTGGCCAGCGCCGCCTCCGTGGCGTCCAGGATCCCGCCCTGGTCGTTCATGACGACCGAGATCAGGAGCGCCTTGAGGCCGTAGGCGATCTCCTTGACCTGCATGCCGCGGACCGTGACGCCCTGGGGCAGGGACCCGCGGACCCCTTCGGCGATCTGTTTGAGGTCCGTCTCGACGCCGTCCGGCATCAGTCGGAAGAGGACGGCGACCTGACCCACGGGCAAGCTCCTACGGGCCCACGAACCCGCACTTCGGGCACGTGTAGGCCACCGACTGGTCGCGGCAGCGCGCGCACCGGCCGAGGGTCGCCTCGCCGCAGTCCGGGCAGAGGAAGTGGACGGCGCCCTTGCCCGCGAGGGCCATGCCGCAACTGCTGCAACGTCGGTCGGAGACTGCCATGGTCGATCGACGGGCCTACTTCTTGGGTCGGCCGCGCCGGCGGCCGCCCACCGTGGTGCTCCATATAAAGATGGCCCCGACGAACAGCGCCGTTCCGGCGAGATACCAGTACGTGTAGTCCGGACCGCCGCCGGCGACGTAGAACGACACGCTCAGTACCTGCTGGCCTCCCGCGAAGGTGACAAGGCCGTGCTCCTGCGCGAGCGAGAGGTAGAAGGTGTGCCACCCTGGGGAGAGGCTCGCCGGGACGTAGGCGAAGGAGATCGGGTACGACGCGCCGGCGGAGAGGCCGTGGACGACGATCTGGCCGACGGGGCTGTTGTCGAGGAGCACCGTGATGTCGAACCCGCTCACCGCGGACGTCGCCCCGACGACGAGGTCCGCGCTCAGCCGGTACGGCTCGATGACCTGGATCGAGTAGGAGAAGTTCTGGGAGACCGAGGCCCCGCTGTACGACGAGTTGACGAGCACGTAGATGGTGAGCGGCTCGGTCACGTTCGGGGCGATCAGGGCCAGGGTGATGGTGAATCCGACAAGGACCCCCGAGACGGGGGTGATCGTCGCGCCCGTCGTGTTCACCGCGGAGATCGACGCCGTGTAGGCGTACGTCCCGACCTGCGTGTCGTTGAGCGCCTGGGCGGGGCCGCCCGCGGCGGTGACCGTGAAGCTCGCGGTCAGCCCGGTGCCGACGTCGCTCGGCCCGTGCACGCCCCCGGTGAGCGGCAACGTCGAGCTGCTCGCGCCCCGGGCGGTCGGCGCGAACGCGGGGACGAACGCGACGGTCAGCACCGCGAGCACCACGAGGAGCCGGAGGACGGGAGCGAGGGCCGGGCCGCGCATCCTACCTCCGGCTCCAGCGGCGCGTCTTGAGGTAGCGCTGGATCGCCAGCACGGCGACGAGGGCCATCGTCGGGACGAAGACGAGGAGCGGGATGACCCAGTTGGGGAGCGTGGGGGCCGACGTCAGCGACGGCCCCGTGACCACGAGCGATGTCTGGTTGAGCGTGAGGCTCATCGCCGGGACGTTCAGGACGAGCGTCGACATCGCCTGCGACCCGTTCAGGACGAGCGCCTGGATCGTCGCCGTCGTGGGCGGGATCACCTGCGCGGCCGGCGAGGAGAGCTCGATCTGGAAGGAGGAGTTCCCTCCAGGCGCTATCGAGACCGAGGGCGCGACCTTCGACTGGCCCTGGACGATCTTCGAGCTCCACCCGAGCCCGGCGAGCCGCACCGCGTCCCCGACGCTGAGCGCCACGGCCGCCGTCGCCGTGCCGGTGTTGCGCACGTAGAAGGGAAGGGTGGCCGCGTACGGGGCCACCGTGTCGCTGGCGGCCGCGGGGGCGCCCAGCGCGATCGCGTAGACGGGAGTGAGGGAGATCTGGGGCTCCGGCCGCGCGAACCCGGCGGGCTGGCCGTTGGCGAGCACCGCCTCGAGCGTGATCGCCGGATAGCTGACCGGGGTGCCGACGGGGACGCGGATCGTGACCTCGCCGCCGATCGATCGGTTGGAGCCGGCCGTGCCGAGGGAGACGTTCGCCGGCGAGAACGTGAAGTTGAACGTCGCGGGGCTGCCGACGAAGTGCAGGGCCTCGGGGGCGTTGCCCGAGTTCGTCACGGCGTACGCGAACGTGGCCTCGCCGCCGTTGCCGAGCGCGACCGTGGTCGGCGCGGCGACGACGATCGTCACCGTCTGGGAGATCCGGTAGGCGAGGAGGAGCTGCGTCGCCGCGTTGCCGTTCAGGAGCGAGATCGTCGTCGACGCCGACGCGTTCGTCACGACCCCGAACGGCGACGCCGGCGCCGTCGCGGCGACGGTGTAGACGCCCGCCGGGAGCGCGAGAAGGATCGTGGTCCCGAACGTCTGGTCGGGGAGCTTGAGCACCTCGCCGGCGGCGCTCGAGACCGTCACGAGGGCGTTGCCGAGGACGCCCCCGGTCGGTGGGGCCAGGGTGAGGGCATCCGTCCAGGACCCGGCCAGGCCGATCGAGAGCGAGGTGGTCGGCGATGCGCCGATGGTGATCTGGGAGAGGTTGGTCACGGGAGCCGAGGCCCCGCCCGCGAAGGCGTAGACCGAGTAGCTCCCTGGGGCGAGCGGCACCGAGAACGTTCCGTTCACGACGGCCGCGGTCGTCGCGGTCTCGGAAGGGGTGGGGCCGATGAACTGGACCTGGCCGTCGAGGGGGCCCGGGTAGCCCGGATAGGTCAACGTGCCCGAGACCCCCGAGAGGACCGGGCTCGCGACGAGCGGGACGTTGCAGAACGAGGTGGCCCCCTGGACCGCGCACGTGTAGCCGGGCGCCACGACGAACGCCTCGAAGACGGAGGTCCCGCTGCCCGTGGTCACGAGTTGGGTCGTCGCGAGGGAGAATCCGTAGGAGCTACCGGACGGCAGCAACGACGTCACCTGGCCGGCGACGGCGGAGGCGGTCAGCGTGAGCCCGCCGGGCGCGATGATCGTGACCGTGACGTTGGTATCCAGGACGGGTCCGTCCGGTCGAGTGAGATTCGCGACGACGCGCGTCGCGCTCCCGGAGAGCGTCACCGTGCTCGACAGGGCGCCCGAGCTCCCGATCGTGATCGATCCCAGCGCGGCGTAGGACCGGTTCGCGCCTGGAGCGAAGGCGTAGTAGGTGTAGGTGCCGGGGCTCGCCAGGAACCGGTTCGTGAAGGTGCCGCCCGAGAGGCTCAGGTTCTGGGTCGCCGAGCTCAGCTCGACGGTCACGTTCCCCGTGGCGACGCCGGTCGGCAGCACGAGCGTCCCGGAGACGCCGACCTGTCGGAGGACCTTGAGCGTGATCGCGACCGAGCTCGCCCCGAAGGCGATCGTCGTGTTGAACGGCGCCGGCGGCAGGAGGAGCCCGGTGCCCGGGGCCCTCCCCCACGCGGAGATCTGGTAGGCGCCGGGGCGCAGGTTGAGGGCGAACGAGCCCGTGCCGGAGGCCGAGGCCGAGACCGCCGTCGGGCTCCGGGCGGTGAAGTTGAGGGTGACGGAGCTCCCGGAGGGGATGCCCGAGATCGTGACGCTGACGGGCACCGTCGCGAGGCCCAGCGGGACCGAGGTGATCGTCTGGAGGCTGCTCGGCGTGAGGCCGCACTGCGAGTACGGGAGGTATCCCGGCGCCGAGGCCGCGAGGCAGTACGAGCTCCCCGCGCCAAGGACCGACGGGACCACGAAGCTCACGTTCCCGTTCTCATCGGAGAACGCCGTGATCGCGGCCCCGGCGGGCTCCAGCGTGACCTTCGCGACGGCGGAGGCCGCCGGGAATATCGTCGACGCTGTGCAGCAGACCGGCGCACCCACCCGCGCCACGACCGATACCGACGGGAGAAGCGACAAGGTGAGCGTCGTAGGGCCCTGGACGGAGACGGACACGAGAGCGCTCGAGAGCGCCGACGAGAGCGTCGTGAGCCCCTGGACCCCGAGCACGGAGTACGCGCCGGCCGGGACCTCGACGCCCCAGGCGCCCGTCGTGTTCGCGAAGGCGGTCACGACGCTTCCCTGCGCGTTGTATACGAGGACCTCGGTCGGCACCTGGACGCTGCTGACGGTCGCGCCGGCGACCTTGCCGCTCAGCGCGCTCGCCGGGGAGAGGAACAGGGGCGACAGCACCTGCGTACCGGTTGCGCCCGGCAGGTAGGCGTCCTCGAACCCGGCGTAGAGCGTGGATCCGGCGTACCCGAGGCCGTAGATCGAGTAGTTGCCGACGGGGAGCGTCGCGCTCACGAGGCCGTTGGCGTCGGAGAAGAAGACCGAGGAGTTCGCCTGGCCGGGGCTCGTCGGGCCCGGGGGGCCGCCCCCGCTCGCGTTCGTCGGTCGGGTCGGCGGGGCCAGGACCGTGATCGGGGTGAACCGAACCGGGATCCCCGCTGCCGGGTTCCCGCCCGCGACGACCGTCAGATCCAGCGTGAACTCGTTCTTCATCGAGAGGTTCTGCAGGTACTTCACGCCGGGATGCAGGACGTCGACGGTCGCGACCGGCGACCCGACCGAGAGGCGCGCGATCGACGCCCGTACCGTATAGTTCCCCGAGCCGAGGCCGCCGATATCGAACTGGCCGGTACCGTTCGAGAACGTCGAGCCGACGATCCCGTTCGCGGAGGTGCTGACCGTGACCGCGGCGCCCGGGGCGATCGCCCCGCTCGGCAGGGTCACCGTGCCCACGACCGCGGCCGCCGTGAGGCCCTGGGTCTCGTTGACCGTGGCGCCGGCGCCGACGTACGCCTGCGGCTGGGAGAAGTTACCTCCGAGGTACTGGATCGAGACGTTGTACACCGCGGGGGCGACGTTCGACAGGACGAACGCACCGCTCGCGTCGGTGGCGATCGTGCGGGTCGTGAGCCCCGACCCCCAGAGGGTCACCGTGCCGCCCGCGAGGAGCTGATCGGTGTGGGGGCGGTAGGAGGAGTTGTTCGCGCTGTTCCAGTAGACGAAGCCCTGGACCGTCGCCGGCTTCAGCACGATCGGTCGGACGAGCGTCGGGGCCGTCGAGCTGAGCCCGAGGGTGTTCGGGACCGGCACCTTCATCGAGAGCAGGGTCGTCGTGCCGGCCTGCGCGAGACCGCTCAGCGTGCCCATCGTCACGTTGACGGTGTCGTTCCCGGGCGGTAGGATCAACGAGTAGGCCCCACCCCTCGAGGTGAGCGTCGTCATGTGGGGGATGTTCCAGGAGTCGTAGACCGTCACGCGGGCCTGCGAGACGGGGACGCCGTTGGGGAGGGTGATGGTCCCGACCATCGGCTGGCCGGGGTAGTACTGGAGCATCGACTCCCCGCCGCTGAAGTAGGAGTTCGGCGAAGCGTCGGCGGTGCCGTTGTTCTTCTTGGCCAGCGTCTCGGCCTGCGGGAGGTTCATCGCGACGAAGCAGTTCGGGTGGCCCGTCGAGCTCGCGTACGGGCAGTAGTAGGCGGTCTTGTAGACGACCTGGAAGTGCTGGAGCATCCAGCCGGGCTCGATCGGATCGCTCGCGGCGCTCCCGGTGAGGCCCGGGATCCCCGACGAGCCGATCTCCGAGCCGCTGTAGCCGAAGTAGGTCCGGTAGATCATCGAATTGTAGAACGCCGGGAGATAGTTGATGTTGTACTGGACGGCGGAGACGCCGGCCGGCAGCTGGTTGATCCCGTAGCTGTTCCCGTCGGAGCCGAGCACCGAGAGCGTGTAGTAGGACGTGGGGGCGCCGCCCGCGCCGATGATCCGGTCGGTGAGGTCGGCCGGGGCGTAGAAGATCCCCGTGTTCGAGCCGCTGAAGGGGATCAGTCGGCTGTCGACCATCGCGTAGCGGATCGACCAGCCCGTGTACGTCTGGATGTCGTTGTAGACCTGCGCGACCCCGTTCTCGGAGAGGCTGGATGCGAGGAAGTAGGAGACGGCGTCGTACATCGCGTTGACCGGGTCCAGCACTGTCGGGTCGACGGCGAGGTACCGGTTCGGGTACGCCTTGACGAGGGCGACGTCCCCCGGTCCGTTCGTGAGGAGCTCGTGGAGCTCCGTCAAGTCCACGCCGTCGGCGGCAAGGACCGTGTTGAGGGATGGCGGAAGGTTCGGCTGGCCGGAGGTCGTCTGCTCCGCCTGGAGCAGGGTCGTCGCGAGGAGGGCGATGGCGAGCGATTCGTTCTGGGCGAGCAGGAAGTTCCCCGCCGGGTCGATCCCGTTCTGGAAGTTGTCGGCGACCGAAGGGTGCAGCCCCTCGTCGATCGCCTGGAACCCGTAGTCCCACCAGCTGATGAACGCGGGTCGTCCGGGCGGGGGCAGGTTCTGGTCCTGCCCGGCGAGCCAATTGTACCCGGCCTCGTCGTACTGCGCGGGCGTGTCGAGCTGGGTTCCGCCGGCGCCGAGGTAGAAGGTCGAGGCGTTCGTCGGGGTGGTCCGAAGGAACGGAGGCAGCGTGTTGTAGATCTGCGTGCTGTACTGGCTCTTCGAGTTGTACGGGACCCCCGCGTCGACGGCGTACCAGATGTTCGGGGTCACGATCACGAGGACGAGCGCCATGACGAGCACGTGGCGCGGCTTGAACGCGCGACGCAACGCCGTGAACTGGCCCCGCCGGTCGGAGAGCTGGCCGACGGTGCGCCTAAGTTCGGGGTAGCGCGCCACGTCGATGACGCGGACGATCGCGTCGGCCGACAGGAGCGCGAAGCCCGCCGAGCCGAGGAAGAAGAACTTCGCCGCAGAGAGGGGCAGGTAGATCGAGATGGCCCCGAAGACAAGGAAGAGCATCAGCGGGCGCGGGAACCGCTCCCGGCTCATCCGGTACGTGAGCAGCCCCAGCCCGACGAACGCGAGGAAGAACGTCGCGACGCCGTAGCCGATGATCAGCGAGTCGACCGAGGGAGCCTGCGCCTCGGCGACGGTCGAGTAGACGAGGGTCTTGACGAAGTAGCCTTGCCCCGTGACGATGTTCACGAAGAACGTGTGGTTCACGAGGTCGAGGAGGGCGATCCCGGCCGCGCCGATCCCCGCGAGGACGGGGACCGAGACGACCCACGGGTAGTCCCGCATCATCATGAACGGGAGCGCGATGAGGAGCGCGCCGAAGTACACCAAGAGGGGCAGGTCGAACCAGCCGGCGAAGAGGCCCTGTTTGACGTAGTAGGGCATCGCCATCGGGAAGCCAACGAGCCCGATGATCCACATGTTGACGTAGAGACCGAAGGAGTCGACGCGACGGATCCGCTCGACGATGAGCGCGAAGATCAGGAAGATGACCATCGCGGCCACGGCGAAGGAGTAGCCCTGCCACGCGAGCGCCAGGGCCCCGAAGGAGACGCCCGTGAAGACGGCCCATTTGACCGAGCTGCGCTCGTACCGCACGAACCGACGCACGGCCCCCGGGACCTGTCGAGGGTGCCGGTAGCTCTCCACCCAGCGACGCGTCCCGCTCGCGCGGATCGTCCGGATGAACGCGTAGACGGTCAGGAGGATGAAGAACGTGTAGAAGCTCAGGTAGTTCGCGTAGCCGAACGTCGACGAATCGATGTTCGCCACCATCAGCGGGTACAGGAACGCCGCGATGATGCCGGCCCGCTTCGAAGCGACCTCCTTGCCGATGAGGTAGATCGGGATGACCCCGAGGGAGGACCAGAGCGGGCCTTGGAAGTCGAGGAACCAGGCGCCGGCGACCGTGGAGCTCCCCCCGAAGAGCGGGGCGAAGATGATCCCGGCGACGGCGTTCATCCAGTCGAACAGCGGCTCCCGTGGATTGACCGCCCCCGTGGGGTAGCGGAGCAGCCGATCGAGGCCGAGGTTCGTGTGGTTCGTGAGGATGTAGGACATCACCCGCGAGTGATAGAACGAGTCCGAGCCTCCCCCGTACAGATAGAGGGGGCCGAACTGCTCGATGAGCGGGGCCATCCAGACGGTGCGGATCAGGATCCCGATCCAAAATGCCGTAGTGAGGAGAGCGACGGTCCAGGCATGCCGACGCCACCAGCCCGGTTCGGTCGTTTCCATCGATGTCCGACTCCCCTGAATCGGCGGCGCGCGAGACCTAGGGGGTGTATAAATAGCCTTCACAGGCGCGAGGCGGGGCGCCGCCCCCATCGACCGAATCGCGATCCGAGGGGCCTTTCGTCCCCTATCCGGGGCCTGCGACTGGCGGAGCGGAGGCCCCTCGTCCGTCGAAGGCCCGACTAGCGTCCCGAGGTACGGAACCGGTAGAACCAGCGACCGTCCGGTATCGAGAACGTCTCGACCTCGACGGGCTGGCCGATCCGGCACTCGTTCCACGGCGTCCCGACGATACGGCCGAACAGCCGCAGGGGCGTGCCCTCGACGTCGACGAAGCCGACGACGTACGGCACGTCGCCCTCCATCCCCGAGGGCGCGCCCACGAGGACCGCGCTGAAGGCGTAGAGGTGGCCGGCGTTCGGCAGGTCCACCCACTCGAGCTCGCCTCCGTGGCACCTCGGGCAGACGAGGCGGGGCGGCCAGAGGAGGCCGTCCTTGGCGCAGCGCGTCGTCGTCAACCGACCGGTCTTGAGCGATTCGTAGAATCGGCTGAGCTGCGTCGAGCGCTCGTCCTCCAGCGGATAGAAGTCGAGGAGGAACGGCCCGGACGGGCGCGCCTCCGCCGTCGCCTTCTCCTTCCGAGGCTCGGTCGGGGTGCGGGTCGCCTCGGCGGGGGCGGCCTCGACCTGGGCGGCCCGTCCCTTCGTCGGCGTTGCCATCCTAGGAGGCCCCCTGGTAGACCATGACCGAGTGCACGTTCGCGCTCCCGCTCAGGTTGTGCACGAGCGCCCAGGACGGCGATGGCACCTGGCGCGCCGCCGGGACCGTTCCCGCGAACTGCTGGAAGACCTCGACCGCCTGGGCGATCCCCGTGGCGCCGAGGGGATGCCCGCATCCGAGCAGCCCGCCGCGGGGGTTGACCACGAGGTCGCCGCCCAGATCCGAGCGGCCGTCCGCCGCGAACTTGCCTCCCTCGCCCTTGGGACACAGGCCGAGGGCCTCGTACTCGACGATCTCGGAGATGGAGAAGCAGTCGTGGAGCTCGGCAAAGTCTAGCTCCGCGAGCCCGATCCCGGCGCTTCTCAGGGCCTCGCCCGCCGCGGCGCGAAGGCCGGGCCACTCGGTGAGCGAGCCCGCGTTGGCCAGGTTGTGGAAGCTCGAGTGCTGGCCGGTGCCGCGGATCCAGGCCGGGGTCCGGGTGTACTGTCGCACCCGTTCCTCGGCGACGAGCACGACCGCGGCGGCCCCGTCGGTCATCGAGGAGCAATCGCCGAGCCGGAGCGGCGGCGCCACGAGCGGGAGACGGAGGAGCTTCTCGCGATCGAACTTCTTGGAGTGGAACTGGGCCGTAGGGTTCGTGTTGGCGAACCGGTGGTTCTTCTCGGAGACCGCCGCCAGCTGCTCCTCGGTCGTGCCGAACTCGAGCATGTGGCGCTGGGCCACCATCGCGAAGAACGGCGGCGCCGTGGCGCCGTGCACGCCGTCCCACGGTCGGTCCATGACGCAGGCCATCGACGTGTTCGCCTCGGCCATCGATGGAAGGTTCATCTTCTCGACGCCCACCGCAACGGCCACGTCGGAGAGGCCGGCGGCGATCGCCGCGTACGCCGACCGGATCGCCGATTGTCCCGAGGCGCAGGCGAGCTCGGTGCGCTGGAGGATCCGACGGGGCGTGAGGCCCATCTGCTCGGCCGCCAGCGGCGCCACGTGGGATTGGAAAGCGAATCGCTCGGGCTCGGCCGCCCCGACGAAGAGCGAATCGACGTCCTTCGCGTCGAGCGCGGGCACCGCGTGGAAGAGGGCGCCCCCCGCCTCCTGGGCGAGCTCCGCCCACGTCAGGGGCCGGAGGCCGAACGGGGTCGTCGCCCCGCCGACGATCGCGACCTTTCGGAGGCTCGTCATCGGGCCTCCGCCCGGATCGCCTCGGCGACCCGATCGCCGGCGTCGGAGGTCGTCGCCGTCCCGCCCTGGTCGTAGGTTCGGGCCGTCTGCGCCGCGAGCACGCGGGCGACCGATCGCTCGAGGCGGTCGGCCTGGCGGGCCAGCGCGGTGTCGTGGTGCCGGTCGCTCAGCCAACGGAGCATCATCTCGATCGCGAAGAACGTGGCGAAAGGATTGACGCGGTTCTGGCCCGCGTACTTCGGGGCGCTGCCGTGTACCGGCTCGAACATCGCGTGATCGTCCCCGATGTTGCCTCCCGCCGCGAACCCCATGCCCCCCTGCAGCACGCTCGCGAGGTCGGTGATGATGTCGCCCATCATGTTCGTCGAGACGACGACGTCGTAGTGCTCCGGATTTCGAACGATCCACTGGGTGAAGGCGTCGACGTACGCATAATCGCGCTCGACGCCGGCGTAGGCCTGGGCCATCCGGTCGAAGGTCTCCCGGAAGAACCGGCAGCCCTCGAGCACGTTCGACTTGTCGACGCACGTGACGCGGTGGTGGTGGTCCTCGGGCGCCCCCTGGGGACGGCGCGCCACGAGGTCGAAGGCGTACCGGATGACCCGCTCGCAGCCCTTCTTGGTGAGGATCCGTGTGTCGACGACGACCTCGGTCGCGTCGGCGCGCTTCAACCGGCCGCGGGCCGGCGTGTAGAGCCCCTCGGTGTTCTCCCGGACGATGATGAGATCGACGTTCTTCGGCTCCCAGACGTTCTGGTACCCGGCGCTGATCCGGTGTCGGACCCCTGGGTAGAGGCGGCAGGGCCGGACGTTGGCGTAGAGGTCGAGCGCCGAGCGGAGCCCCAGGACGAGCGAGGCACCCGCGTTGTCGCCGTTCGGGAGGGTCGCCCCCGGCCAGCCGATCGCCCCCAGGAGGATGGCGTCCGCGGAGCGGGTGGCGGCGGGGGCCTCCGGCTCCCACTCCTTGCCATGTGCGAGGTAGTACTGGCCCCCGCCCGGATACTCCTCGAGGTGCCACGGGGCCCGATCGCCCTCTGCGAGGGCCGCCAGGATCTTCTTCCCTTCCTCGACGACCTCCGGCCCGATCCCGTCGCCCGGGAGGACGACGATGCGGTAGCCGGCGTCGTTCATGTGGGGGCCCGCGCGCGCTCGGCGATCAGTTCGCGTCGCACCTTCTCGACGAGGCCGCCCACCTCGAGCAGCTCCAGGAGGTGGGGCGGGAGCGGCGGAAAGGTGACCGATCGTCCCGTTCGCTCGTTGACGATCCGGCCCGTCCGGACCTCGATCCGGGCGATGTCGCCCTTCTCGAAGAGGGCGCGCGCGCCGTTCGCCTCGATCGCGGTCACACCGAGGTTGATGCAGTTGCGGAAGAAGATGCGGGCGAACGAGTCCGCGACGACGGCTCCGACCCCGGCCGCCCGGATCGCCGCCGGAGCCGCCTCGCGGCTCGAGCCGCTCCCGAAGTTCGGTCCCGCCACGACGATGTCGCCGGGGCGGGCGTTCGCCGCGAACTCGGGCAGCGCGATCTCGAAGACGTGCTTCTTGAGCTCGTTGGGATCCATCAGGGTGAGGTACTTGCCCCCGATGATGCCGTCGGTGTCGACGTCGTCGCCGAGGACCCAGACCCGGCCGGTGATCACATCCTGCATCTGCCCTCGCTACGCCAGCTCTCGGTGGTCCGAGATCACGCCGTTGACCGCCGCCGCAACGGTCGCGGCCGGGGACATCAGGTAGATCCGGCCCTCCTTGGGGCCCATCCGGCCGGGGAAGTTGCGGTTCGAAGAGGAGGCGCAGACCTCGTCGGGAGCGAGGATCCCCATGTTGCCGCCAAAGCACGCCGAGCAGCTCGAGTTCGTGAACACCGCCCCGGCGTCGGTGAAGATCTCGATGATCCCCTCCCGGAGCGCCTGGTTGTAGATCGCCGTCGACGCGGGCGAGACGATGTACCGGACCCCGGCGTGGACCTTCCGGCCCTTCATGAGTACCGCGGCCTCGCGGAGGTCCTCGATCCGGGCGTTCGTGCAGGAGCCGAGGAAGACCTGATCGACCTTCACCTGCTCCTTGACGACGTCGGTGAGCGGGCGGACGTTGTCCGGCGAGTACGGGCAGGCGACCATCGGCGGCATCCCGTCGACGTCGATGTCGATGACGCGCTCGTAGTGGGCGTCCGGGTCGGCCGAGATCGGGTGCATCGCGTGCTTGGCGATCCCCGCGAGGTACTCCATCGTTTTCCCGTCGGCGGCGACCATGCCGCACTTGGCGCCCATCTCCGTGGTCATGTTGCAGAGCGTGAACCGCTCCGGCATCGAGAGCGCCTCGATCGTCGGGCCGGTGAACTCGATCGACTTGTAGGCCGCGCCACTGGTCTTGACCTCGCCGACGATGCGCAGGATGAGGTCCTTCGCGGTCACGCCCGGGCCGAGCCGGCCCCGGACGCGGATCTGGATGGTCGGCGGTGCCTTGAGCCAGAGCCGGCCGAGCGCGAGGACGGCGGCCATCTCCGTCGGACCGATCCCGGACGCGACGGCGCCCATGGCGCCGAGCATGTTCGTATGCGAGTCGGTGCCGACGGCGAGGTCGCCCGGGACGACCCAGCCGTCCTCGGCGAGGACCTGGTGGCAGATCCCGTGGTTCCCGACGTCGTACATGTGCGGCAGGTGGTACTCCGTCGCGAACTTCCGGAGGATCCGGTGGATGACCGCCGCCCCTTCCGACGACGCGGGGACCCAGTGGTCGATCGCGATGACGACCCGCTCGGGGTCCCAGACCTTCTCCGCTCCCATGGCCCGGAACGGCTCCACCGAGGAGGCGCCCTGCTCGTGCATCATGGCGAGGTCGACCCGGCCCTCGACGATCTGGCCGGGGACGATCCCGTCGACCCCCGAGACGCGGGAGAGTATCTTCTCGGCGAGCGTGTGCCCGTGGTTTGCTTGGTTCATGTTCCTTCCGTGGGGATCTTGAGCCGGGCGACGAGCTTCCAGAACTCCTCGTCGGAGATGCCCGGGTGTTCGTACAGGTCGCGGTACTCGGCGAGGAAGCGGACAAGATGGTCCTTCGTCCGCGCCTCCGTGCTCTGCTTGATGATCCGAAGGAGCTCGGCGAGCTGCGCCTCGGACGGGGTGGCGCGCCGCTCCTTGAGCTTCTCGACGAGCGCGGCCTTGCCCGTGTGCTTCCCGAGGATCATCTGCCGCTTCCGGCCGACGACCTCCGGCTGGAGCGGCTCGTACGTCAGGGTGTGCGCGAGGATGCCGTGGGTGTGGATCCCCGCTTCGTGCGAGAAGGAGTTGTAGCCAACGAGGGCCTTGTTGGCGGCGATCGGGACGCCGGAGAGCTCTTCGACGAGCCGGGACAGCTCGTAGAGCCGTTCCGTCTTGAGGCCCGTATGGACCCCGTAGAGCGCTTCGAGCCCGACCACGACCTCCTCGAACGAGGCGTTCCCGGCGCGCTCGCCGAGGCCGTTCACGCACGTCTGGGGACTGTTGACGCCTTCCTCGAGCGCCGCGAACGTGTTGGCCACGGCGAGGCCGAAGTCGTTGTGGCAGTGGGCCGACCAGTCGGTCGGGTGCACCCGCCGTTTGAACTCACGGAGGAACCAGCGGAAGGTGAGGGGCGTCATGATGCCGACGGTGTCGGAGACCACGAGCCGGTCCGCCTTCGCGTCGAGGACGGCGCGGTACAGGCGCTCGACGAAGTCCATCGGCGCCCGAACCGTGTCCTCGGTCACGAAGGCGACATGCAGGCCGGCGGCCTTCGCGCGCTCGACGGAGCGGACGGCGGCCTCGAGGACCTCGTCCTGGCTCATCCGGAGCTTGTAGCGCAGGTGGACCTCGCTCGCCGCGACGAAGATCGCGATGTGCGTCACGCCGCTCGCGATGACCGCATCGATATCGCCCGGCACGGTCCGGCCGGCGCCCAGGATCCGCGCGGAGAGTCCGGCGCCGGCCAGGAGCTTCACGGCGCGCATCTCCTCCTCGGAGACGACGGGGATCCCGGCGTTGATCACGTCGACGCCGATCTCGTCGAGCAGCTCCGCAAGACGGAGCTTCTCCTCGGGGGAGAAGTGGACGCCCGGCATCTGCTCGCCGTCGCGCAGGGTCTCGTCCCAGAAGGTGATCTTCGACGGAAGATGCCGGTCCGAGGCGGTCTCGGAGTGGTAGTTCTCGACGAGCGCCCGGTCCGCCATCGGCCGAGGTCAGACGAGGGCGTGAGAGATAACCTTTCTCCGCTTGTCGCTCGGCGGTACGTTAACGTACCCAGATTCGCCGCCCCCTCGCGCCGTCGCGCCGAGAAGGGCCGGGCGTCAGTGTCGGACGCGCGAGCGCGGCCCCACCGTTAAATACGCGCGTCGAATCGAATACACGCGGGCCGTGCTCGAGGGCCGGTCTGCGAAGAAGCCGATGACAACTCCCGCCGCACGTGCGACACCGTTCCCTCAAGAAACCGGTCCGGCCGAACGGGCGGCGACCAAGGAGCTCGCGGACCTCGCGGTGCTCATCGGAGGTCAGGGAGGCGACGGGACCCTCACCGTCTCCGACCTCCTGGGCCGGTACTTCCGGCTCCGACACCTGTACGTCTACACGTCGCGCAACGTGCTCTCCCGCATCCGGGGCGGTCACGCCGACGCGTCGATCCGGGCCTCGCGCGACCCGATCGCCTCGATGAAGGCACAGGTGGACGTGATGCTGGCCTTCGACGCCGAAGCCGTCGAGATCGGCCAGGCCGAGCTCGTCCCCGGCGGGACGATCCTCTACGACTCCTCGGTCTTCCACTCCGAACTGCCGAACGCGATCGGGTTCCCGTTCGCCACGCTCGCGGGTGGCCAGATCGGCCAGCCGATCTACAAGAACACGGCGGCCTACGGCGCCCTCTCGGTGATCATGGGGTTCGATCCCGAGCTCACGCGCGCGGTCATCGAAAGCCGCTTCAAGCGCCGGAGCCCCGAGGCGCTCGAGAAGAACCTGAAGGCGCTCGACATCGGCCGGAAGGCGGCCCAGGATGCCGGGGTCGTCGACCTGTACCGTGTCCTCGAGGGGGATGCCCGCGACCAGGTCCTCACGATCGGCAACCAGGCCGTAGCGATGGGGTTCGTCGTCGGCGGCGGCCGATTCTTTGCCGGTTATCCCATCACTCCGGCCACGGAGATCATGGAGTACCTGATGCGGTACCTCCCGGCGTTCCACGGGGTCGTCCGCCAGGCCGAGGACGAGCTCGCGGCGATCAACATGGTCATCGGCGCCTCGTACGCCGGCGCGCGCGTCATGACGTCGACGAGCGGCCCGGGCCTATCCCTTATGACCGAAGGGATCGGGCATGCAGGGACGACCGAGCTCCCCGTCGTGATCGCCGACTGCCAGCGCGTCGGCCCCTCGACCGGCGAGCCGACGCGCCATGAGCAGTCCGACCTCGCGCATCTCGCCCACCTCGGCCACGGCGAGTACCCGCGCTTCATCATCGCCCCCGGGACGATCGAGGACTGCTTCTACCTGACCATCGACGCGCTCAATCTCGCCGACAAGTGGCGCCTCCCCGTCATCCTGCTGCTCGACCAGGCGCTGTGCCAGAACACCGTCACCTCGTCGCCCCTGGACCTCTCCCGCGCCCGCATCGACCGCGGCAAGCTCCTGACGGCCGAGCAGGTCGCGGCCCTGGACGCCTACAAGTACTACCAGCACGCGCCCGACGGGATCTCGCCTCACGCTCCCCCCGGAACGCCGGGGGTCGTGGCCCAAGTCACGGGCAACGAGCACGACGAGTTCGGCCACGTCTCCGTGAACCCGGTCAACCGGGTCAAGATGATGCAGAAGCGGATGGGCAAGATGACGCTCGCCGCTCCCGAGCTTCCGGGTCCGCACCTCTACGGGGACGCGAGCGCGAAGATCGGATTCATCGGCTTCGGGAGCACCTGGGGACCGATCCGGGAGGCGCAGCGGATCCTGGAGGCCCAGGGGATCGCCTCGCGGTTCTACCAGGCTCGAACGCTCTGGCCCGTGCCCGTGGCGACCCTCAAACCGTTCCTCCAGAGCGTCGAGACCGCGTACGTCGTCGAGCACAACTACTCCGGCCAGTTCGAGCAGATGGTGCGCGGCGCGCTCCCCGAGTTCCACACGAAGCTCCGGTCGATCACGAAGTACGACGGGTTCTCGTTCCGCGCTCCCGAGATCGTCCGCCACGTCACGGGGGCCTGACGATGGTCCAGTCGGTCAAGCCCATTCCCTCCACGTGGTGCCCGGGTTGCGGTGACTTCGGCGTCCTCGCCGCCGTCAAGAAGGCCGCGGCCGAGGTCGGGATCCCCCCCCACGAGGAGGTCCTCGTCGGCGGCATCGGCTGCTCCGGCGGGATCCACAACTTCCTCGAGACGAACGGCCTTCATGCGCTCCACGGACGGCTTCTCGCCCAGGCGGTCGGGGTCAAGCTCGCCAATCCGAAGCTGACCGTCATCGCCGCCGGCGGCGACGGCGACGGCTACGCGATCGGGATGGGGCACTTCATCCACGCGTTCAAGAAGAACGTCTCGCTCCTCTACATCGTCATGAACAACGAGACCTACGGCCTCACGAAGGGCCAGGCCTCCCCGACGAGCCGGATCGGGTTCGAGGGGAACGTCGAGCAGCCGTTCGACGCGATCCTGACGGCCCTGTCGATCCCCGCGCCGAACTTCATCGCACGGACCTTCTCCGGAGACCCGCGGACGATGACGCAGGTGATCGTCGAGGCGCTCAAGTTCAACCGCGCGAACCGCGGCTTCGCGTTCATCGAGGATCTCTCGCCGTGCGTGACGTACAACGACACGTTCAAGCTCTGGCGGGAGAAGGTCGTCGACATCTCCAAGCTCCCCGGCTACGACGCCACGGACCGGAAGGTCGTGTTCCGGCTCTGCCTCGAGACGATGGATGCGGGCAAGATCCCGATCGGCGTCATGCACCGTCCGAGCGAGAGCGAGCCCGCCGGCGGCGCTCTCGAGCTCAAGCTCCTGCCGGACCTCGTCGGCCCCGCGGGCGCCGACATCTCGCTCCCGGCCAATCTTGCGGAGTACGAGCGCCTCGTGAAGAGCCTCGCCTAAAGGGGGCGATTCGCGACCATGCCGGGTCGCCGACGGCCGCCCTCCGCCGGGCGGGGGCTCCCGACGGCGCTCGGGGTCGCCTTGCTCGTTCTGGCCCTCGCCCCGTCCGCGGCGCGCGCCGCCTCGGCCAGCGTGACGATCGGCACCAACGGCTCGGTCGAGCTCGTCCTCTCGGCGACGATCCCGAACGGCTCGGCCCTCCGCGAGGCGATGGACGGCAACTTCACGCCGATCGTGGAGGCGATCACCACGAACGCGACCGAACGGGCCAACATCCTCGCGCAGATCGGCACCGCGGAATCCACCCCGTTCGTCGGGTCGCTCTTCGGCAACCGGGACGGCGTCGTCGAGCCGAGCGAGGTCGCCTCGTTCGAATCGCTCCTTCAGTACGAGACCCAGCTCCTGCCGACGGGGAGCATCTCGGGCGGGGCGTTCCTCGCCTTCACGCTCGACGGGGCACGCGCCACCGCGACCCACATCTCCGGGGTCACGTTCTCGAACGCGACGGGCCCGGCCGATTCGACGGGCCCGCTCGGCGTATCGACGCAGCTGACGTACGCGTTCGCGTACGGCGGGTCCACCCACGAGCTCGCCCTGACGACGAACATCTCGACGGGCGGGTTCCCGCTGGCCCTCATCACCGGCAGCGTCGATCTCAGCGTGGCCACACCGGCGGGAACGAGCGTCACCGGAACGTCGGGGTTCGACCAAGCTACGATCTCGAACGACCCGCTCGGATGGGGCACCTCCTCGGTCTCCGGCTCGTTCACGCCGACGACGAGCGGGTCGCTCTCGGTCTCGTTCGGCCCGGCGTTCCCGACGGGCGACGTGATCATCGTCGTGCCGATCGTGGCCGTGGCGGCCGTCGCCGGCGCGCTCCTGTACCGACGGCGGAAGCGACGCCTTGCCGCGGCGGCCTGAGCGCGCCCGGCGATGTGGATCGGCGTCGACGATACCGACAGCCCCGAGGGCGGCTGCACCACCTACGTGCTCACCGAGATCGTTCGCGTCGCGCGGGACCGGGACGTCGACGTGATCGGGGAGCCGCGCCTCGTCCGGCTCAACCCCAACATCCCCTGGAAGACCCGCGGGAACGCGGCGCTCGCCGTCCGGCTCGGGATCGGCGAGGGACCGAGGACGCGCATCGGGGAGATTGTCGGAAGGTCGGTCTGGTCCCATGCCCGGGGTCGGTCCGTCCCGAGGCATGATCGGGGGCCGCTCCTCGAGGCGATCTGGGAGGCCGTGATCGCGGCGGCCCCGTCCGATCCCGCCACGGACCCCGCGATGATCTCGGGGGACGGGCCGCTCCCGAGCGCGCTGTACGACCGTGCGGTCCGCTCCGTTGTTCCCCTCGCGGAAGTGGAGGGGCTGCTCGACGCGGCCGGGTACGAATGCCGGGTCCGCGGATCGCGCCGTGGGCTCGTCGGGGCGGCCGCCGCCGTCGCCTGGCCCGGGCGCCGGGCCACGTGGGAGCTGCTCTCGTACCGACGCCCCGATCGGGTCCGCTCGCCGCGGCGCGTCGGGACGGCCTCGGTCCGGCGCGCGCGACGGAAGTTCCCGAACCTCTTCCTCTGCTACGATTCCCGGACGCGGCGACTGCTCGTCGCCCCGCACACCCCCTGCCCGATCCTGTTCGGCCTCCGATCGACGGACCCGCGTTGTCTCGCCGCCGCGGCCCGGAGCGTCCGGTCGGAGCCGGTCGACCGGTGGCTCCGCTTCCGGACGAACCAGGGGACGGGAGATCATGTTCGCACCGCCGTCGACGCCTCGCTCGACGCGTTCGCGTCCGGACGGCTCGTCGGCACCGTCGCCGGCGCGCCCCGAGACCTGAGGGGCGGCCATGTTCGCTTCGACCTGGTCGATCGCCGAGGCGCCCCGGTGACGTGCCTCGTCTTCGAGCCGACGAAGACGTTGCCGGCGGTCGCACGGACCCTGCGGCCTGGGGAGACCGTCGAGGTCTGGGGGGGACGCGGGGAGGACGCCACATTCCGGGTCGAGGGGATCGTCCTCAGTCCCCGGCCGACCGTCCGCGCTCCCGGGCCACGACCCCGGTGCCCGACTTGCGGCCGCGCCGCCGACTCGCTGGGCCTCGGGCGTGGGTACCGGTGTCCCGGATGTCGCGCCCGGTTCCCGCCTGAATCCCGCCGGCGCTCGCCGGTCGCGCCGCAGTTCGGTCCGGGGACCTACCACCCCACCCCGTCGGCGCGACGTCATCTAGCACCGCTCGGACCGGAAAACGACTCGGTGACGGATTTATAGCGACGGCGGCTCGTATACCGATAGGGGGCCGAAGGATCCGATGGGCACGGTCGCGCGGACCGCATTGCTGTTCGGGGCGATCATCGCCCTCTTCGTCGTCGTCGGTGGCCTCCTCGGGGCGTACCTCTTTGGATCCTTCTGGGCGGGGCTCGTCATCGCCCTGGGAATGTCGCTCGTGCTGAACCTCGTCTCCTACTTCCTCTGCGACCGGTTCGTCCTCTGGGCGAACGGCGCCAAGATCGTGACCGCCGCCGAGGTCCCGCGCCTGGGCCGGCTCGTCGCGGAGCTCGCCCCCCAGTTCGGCCTCGTCGCTCCGCGCCTGGCCCTCATACCTACGCAGACCCCCAACGCGTTCGCGACCGGACGCGACGAGCGCCACGCGGTCGTCGCCGCGACGGAGGGGATCCTGCACCTCCTCAACGACCGGGAGCTCCGGGGGGTCCTCGCGCACGAGCTCGCCCACGTGAAGGACCGGGACGTGCTCCTGATGACCTTCGCGGCGACGCTCGCCGGCGCGATCTCGTACGCGGCGCAGATGGTCTTCTTCACGACGATATTCGGGGGGGGCGGGGGTAACAAGGGGCAGAACGTCCTCGCCCTGCTCGTGGCAGCCGTCACGGCCCCGATCGCCGCGATGCTGATCCAGCTCGCGATCTCCCGGTCGCGGGAGGCCCGGGCCGACGAGGTCGGGGCCACGACGATCGGGGACCCGCTCTCCCTGGCCAGCGCGCTCCAGAAGCTCGAGGACCAGAACGTCCGGCGGCCGATGCAGACCGGTTCACCCGCGTCCTCGAGCCTCTACATCGTGAACCCCTTCCGCGGAGGGGCGCTCGCGTCCCTCTTCTCGACCCACCCGCCGATCGAGCAACGGATCGCGCGGCTCCGGGCCATGGCCGCCGACCCGCACTACCGGCCGCCGATCCGCTCGCCCACCCTGGGCGGCGACGGCACGGTGCGGCTCTTCTCCGCCGGAAGGGAGTAGGGGGTCCCACGCCGATGGCGCGATGCCCGGCCTGCTCCCTCGACAATCCCGAGGACGCGACGCAGTGCGAGCGCTGCCACCTCTCCGCGAGCCTCTTCGTGGCCGTCCGCGAGGCGGCCGGCAGTTCGGAGCCGGCCCCGGAGTACGTCAAGGCGATCGGCGAGATCCTCGCCGCGGTCGACTCGTCGCCGCCGGACGAGGCGTCCGCGGAGGAGGCGGTCCTCGCCTCGCCCGGACGCTTCCCCTCGCTGCCCGCGGTGGGCCAGTCGTCGGCCGCGAGCGCCGCCGACCGCGGGGAGATGCCGACGGGGCTCCCCATCCTGCCCCCCGGCGGCGACGTTCCCCGCCTCATCCGGCAGGTCAACGACTACCTCCAGCTCGCGCGACGCCAGGGGATCGACCTCGTGGCGTTCGCGGAGAGCGCGCGCGAATCGATCCTCACCCAGGACCGGGAGACGCTCGAGGTCCTGAACCGCGAGCTGTTCGTCCACCTCGCCGCCTCGCTGACCCAGGAGTACGAGACGGTCGTCGCCCGGCGGCGCGAGATCGCCGCGCTCGTCCCGACGTCGTCGCCGGATGTCGAGCTCGAGAGCTGCCGCGCGGCGCTCGCGATGGGCGATCTCGCCGGGGCCCAGCGGCGGCTCCGGCACATCGAGCAGGAGCTCACGGATCTCGAGGACCACTGGGCGACCTCCCAGATCCTCGTGGCCGAGTGCGATCTCCTGGCCGGCACGATCCGCGAGCTCGGCGGGGACCCGGCCCCCGCCCTGGGGCCGTTGACCGAGGGCCGACGCCTCGCGCGCGAGAGCGATCGAGAGGCCGCGGAGCCCGTGCTCGCCCGCGCCGCGCTGGCCCTATGGTCCGTCCTGAACCCGCTCTTCATGCGCGAGCTCGCCCGCGTGAAGGAGACGATGCTTCGACAGCGCGCGGAGGGGCGCGACATCACCCCCGCCGTCCTGCACCTTCGGCAGCTCGCGACGGACCTGCGCCACCGCAACTTCGCGGCCGCGATCGCCGCGTACCGCCAGCTCCGCGTCCTCTCCGGCGAGCCGGCGCCCGTCGCGGCCACGGCGATCCCGCCCGGCACCGCCGACGCGCAATAGGCCTAATACGGCCCCTCCGCTCCGGGGCGACGTGACGTTCTCGGCGCTCCGGGGGTTCCGCGACTACCTTCCTCCCGATGCGGGGGCGCGCTCCGAGCTCCGCCGGCGGATGCGCTCGGTGGCGCGCCGCTGCGGCTTCACGGAGCTCGAGACCCCGTCGGTCGAGAGCCTCGATCTGTTCCGCGTGAAGAGCGGCGAGGAGCTCTCGACGCAGCTCTGGGCGTTCGAGGACAAGGGCGGGCGGCCCGTCGCGCTCGTCGCCGAGACGACGCCCTCGCTCGCCCGCGTCTTCGTCGACCGCGCGAAGAGCGAGCCGATGCCCGTGAAGTGGTTCACCTTCTCGAAGCTCTGGCGCTACGAGGAGCCGCAAGCGGGCCGGACCCGGGAGTTCCTCCAGTTCAACCTGGACATCTTGGGCGTGGCGGGGATCGAGGCCGACGTCGACGTCCTCGCGTCCGCCGCCCTCGTCCTCGACGAGATCGGGGCCGAGGGCCTCTACGCCTTCCGCGTCAACGACCGCCCCCTCGCGGAAGGGCTCGGGCGCCACTTCGGACCGGACGTCGAACTTCCCCGATTCCTCCGCACCCTGGACCGGTTCCGCAAGATCTCCCGCGAGGAGTTCCGGAAGGAGATCGCCGCCGCCGGCGTCCCGGAACCGCGCGTGGCGGAGCTCGTCGAGCTGATCGACCGCGTCGGAAGCGGCGTCCCCGCGGCCCGGGCGACGGCGCTCTTCGACGAGCTCGAGGCCTTAGGGCTCCCCGAGCCGGCGCGCGCCGGCCTCGCTCGGCTCCGTCGGATCTTCGAGCTCGTCGGACGCCTCGGCCTCGGCGACCGGGTCGTCTTCGACCCGAGCCTGGTCCGGGGGCTGGCCTACTACACGACCACGGTCTTCGAGGCGTTCGATCGGTCGGGCGATCTACGCTCGCTGTTCGGCGGCGGGCGGTACGACGACCTCGTCGAGCTGTTCGGGGGCCCCTCCACCCCGGCCGTCGGGCTCGCGATCGGCGACCAGACCCTCGAGATCCTTCTGCGCGCGCACGACCGTTGGCCGGACGGCGAGTCGGGCCTCGACACCTACGTGATCGCGGTGACGGAGGCCCAGGTCCCGCTCGCCGTCGAATGGGTCCACCGGCTGCGGCGCGCCGGGCAGAGCGCCGACGGCGACCTCATGGCGCGCTCGCTCTCGAAACAGCTCAAGGAGGCGGCGCGCCGGCGGGCCCGGCGGGCGCTGATCCTCGGTCCGAAGGAGATCGCTCGTGGTGTGGTCGTCGAGCGGGACCTGACGACGGGCTCCCAGCGGGAGCTCCCTCCGGAGGCGGTCCTGCCTCGGGAGGAGGCCCCACCGTCGGGGTGATCCCCTCGATCGTCGGGCCGTCCCAGAGCAGGATGCCATCGGGCGACTCCGCACCGTCGACGTAGCCGTACCAGTAGACCACCGCGCCCTCGCCGAACATCTCGGTGTAGGGCGCGAGCTGCTTGCGCAGGTTGCGGCGGAGCTCGACGTCGTCGCCGAAGTTCGCCTTGGACTCGATCCACTGCAGCTTCTGGCCGAAGAACATGATGGGGCGGTCGAGGAGCGCGTCCGGGGTCTTTGAGAACTTCCCGCGGAGGTCCACCTCCGTCCGGTAGCCGATCCCGTGGCGCTCGAGCCATCCGTAGAGGCGCGCCTCGCCCCGGCGCCCCCGGTCCCGCTGGAGCTCCATCCCCCTCGGGGAATAGATCGGATCGGCGGCGAGGAGGGCCTCCACCTCCTTCCGGATCCGGTCGTCGGGCGCCGTCTCGGGGTGGAGGAACGTGCCCCAGACCTTCTTCCGCGGGATCTTGAGCTCGCCCAGCATCATCTGGCCCATGAGCACGGGCGGGAAGCTCCACTCCTGGGCGATGTCGAGCATCGTCCGGCCGTGCCGCCAGTTCTGGGCGAGCCGGCCGATCTGCCGCTTCACGACGTAGAACCGGCGCGTGGCGTCGCGCGTGACGCGGTGGGTGTGGATCACGAAGAGGAGCTCCTCCTCGAGGTGCTCCTCGCGGGCCAGGCGCTGTACGTCGTCGAGGGTGGCCAGGGTATCGTAGAGGCGTCGGTAGGTTTGGCGGTCCATCGAGGGTGTGCTCGCACCGTTGGGCCGAACTCCGGCCCTTGGTGGGACCGGCCGAGCGACCTCGGGCGTATAGCGTTTGGTCCGGGGGGCCGCGGCGCGGAACGGGCGAGGAGTGCGCTAGTCGCGCCAGTCGATGCCGATCGTCCGAAGGCCGATCTTCGGGATGGGGGCCGCACGCCGCTTGTGGCGGTTGGCCGCGACCCGGGCCTCGACGGACCGGACCGACTCGATGGGCAGCCCTGTCGCCGACGCGATCTCGTCGGCCGATCGGAGCCCCTCCAAGCCGTGGAGGATCTGGTCGAGGTCACGGTACGGCATCCCGAGCTCCGCCTCGTCGGTCTGGCCCTCGTAGAGACCCGCGGTCGGCGCCCGGCTCCGGATCTCCTCCGGCAGCCCGAGGGCCTCGGCGAGCGCCCAGACCTGGGTCTTGTACAGGTCCCCGAGCGGCAGGAGGTCGACGCCGCCGTCCCCGTACTTGGTGAAGTACCCGAGGAGGATCTCCGACTTGTTCCCGGTACCGAGGACGAGCGTTCGGGACTCGCGGGCGAGCGCGTAGTCGACGACCATCCGGATCCGGGCCTTCGTGTTCCCCAGGCTCATCTGCTCAGAGATCGCCGGGAGCGCCCGGCGGAACGCGGCCTCGATCGGTTCGATCGGGACCACCGAGGTCGGGATCCCGAGCGACCGGCCGTACGCCAGGGTCTCCTCGAGAAGGACCGTCGGGTAGGGCGCGTCCGGCAGGATGACCGCGCGGACCCGGCCGGCCCCGAGGGCGTCGACGGCGAGCCGGGCGGCGAGGGCGGAATCGACCCCGCCGCTGAGCCCGACCAAGACCCCCGCGGCGCCGGCCTCGTGGACGTGGGCCCGGAGGAACTGGTGGATTGTCGCGGCCGCGTGCGTCGGGAGCGTCGGGACGAGCTTCATGCCTCGACCCCGACCGGTTCGATCTCGCGCGAGAAGGTCCAGTCGGAGCGGCAGCCGCAGTCGAGCGAGGCGAGGCCGTCGAACGCCTGATCGAGCGACGCCGTCTCGAGCGCGTCGAGCACCGTTCGGTCGCAGGTGCCGCAGTTGTGCGGACCCCGAGGCAGGCCGCCCGCCGTCGGGAACGTCACGAGGCGCGTCGCGCCGCGGACCTCGGCGCCGCGCCGGACCGCCTCGACGAGGCTCCAGAGCCACGGCGGCCGGTACCGACCGCGTCGGTAGAGCCATTCCACGACCGTCCCGTTCTGGATGTGGACCGGATTGATCGAGATCGCATCGAAGTGCGGCGCGGCGATGCCGACCGAGGTGACGACGTCCTCGATCGACTCCCCCTCGGTCAGGTACGGGGGTTTCAGTAACAGGTAGGCCTTCGCCTTGAGCCCGAGCGCGCGCACGCGGTCCCCGGCCGCGAGGTACTCCGAGGGCGGAGCGCCCTTGTTGATGAACCGCTGGAGGACGATCGGCTGCGTCGACTCGAGCCCGAGCGCGACCTCGATCTCCCCCGGGAAGACCTCGCGGAGCGGGTCGAGCGTCGCCGGGACGGCGAACTCGGGGAGGGTCTCGAAGAGGACCCGGCGGGCCCGACCTGCGAAGGCCCGAAGGAACTCGCGGCGCGATGCCGGATCCACCTCCCGGTCGTCGAGGAAGCTCCCCGACGTGTAGAACTTCACGTAGGGTTCGTCGTGGTAGGCCCGAAGCACTCCGTCGAGCTGCATCCGAAGCTCCTCGGGCGTCGCGGAGCGACCGAGCGTATCCTTCGCGTAGCCGCACATCGAGCAGCCCTTCACGTCCGCCCAGTAGCATCCGCGGGTCCGGAGGATGGCGACGAACGCCGTGACCCGCTCGGTCCCGAGGGCCTCCGGCTCGCGCCAGAGGTTGACGTAGCGAGAGGCGCCCTCGCCCGTCCCCGGCGCGGGCCGACGGTCGCGCGCCACCTGCCGGGCGACGGACTCGGTCGCGGTCACGACTCCTCGATGTCGACGTCGAGCAGGTCGCCGTCCTTGACGTGGAGCGCGTCGCGGAGGAACTCCTGCGCGATGAACTCGACGACGTCCTTGTGGTGGGTGCGGTCCGGGACGATGAGGTGGCACGCTCGGCCCGCGAGCCGGGCCGCGTAGCAGGTGGCGCCGCCGAACGTGCGTCCTCCCGCGGGAAACCCGTCGATCCGGATCCCCTTCCAGTCCTTGACCGAGAGCACGCGGGTCATGTCCTCCGGGCGCAGCCGGAGGTTCAGGGTGCCCGGGTACGGGGGATAGCCGAGCCGCTCGGAGAACTGCAGGACGTACCCGGGCTGGCTGAGGTAGTACCGGCCCTCTCCCAGGCCGGAGGCGACGGTGCCGCGGAACCGGACGTGCGCCGGTCCCTCGAAGATCCGCCGGTAGACGTGATACTCCTTCCGGAGGAGCTCGACGGCGTCGGGCGTGAGCGAGAGCCGCTGCTTGCGGTGCGCGATCGTGCGGTGGAGCAGGCCCCGCTTCTCGAGCGCGAGGAGGTAGCGGTCCGCCGCCTGCTGGCTCACGCCCAATCGGACGCCGATCTCGCCGGACGTCAGTAGGATCGGGTCGTGCTCCGCGCCCGAGGCCCCCAGGAACTGGAGCACGGCGAGCTCCTCGCCCTTGAGCCGACCTTTCCGGGGGGGCTCCGCCATGTCGATCGGTCCCCGCTACGGCGGCGCCTTACCGGGCGCGGGCGACGGGGCGTTGAGCGACACCACGCTCGACCCGCGCAGGACGATCCGACCGAGACGTCGCGTCCCCTCGGCCTGGGTCACCTGGGCGTCGTCGAGCACGAGGTTGAGGTGCTCGTCGGCGCCGACGAGGCGGCCGGAGATCTCGAGCCCTTCCTTGAGCAGGATGCTGACCCGCTGCTGCAGCATCCGTTCGAGGAGGTGCGCCGGCGGGGTCGTCACGCCGGGCCGACCCGGGTAGCTCCAATAAGCTTTCCCGGCGGCCCGACCGACCGGGGCCACTCCCGCCGGTCCCGGCCCGCCCACCCGGCCGCAAGACTATGTGGGCGGCGGGTCTGGCGCTACCCGCCGATGGTGGCCATGCGCTCCCCCGAGAAAGGTCTCGAGCACGTCGTCATGGGCGACTCTTCGATCACGCGCGTCGCGGGGGAGACCGGCGGTCTCGCCTACCGGGGGTTCGACATCGGCGAGCTCGTCGGCCTCGCCTCCTACGAGGCGGTCCTCTACCTGCTGCTCCGGGGGGACCCCCCCTCGCCCTCCGAGGAGGCGGCGCTCCGCGGAGAGCTGGTGGCGCGACGCTCGCTCGACCCCCGGCTCGAGGCCGCGGCCGACGCCCTCCCGCTGGCGCTTCCGCCGCTCGAGGCCCTTCGGACGCTCGTCTCGGCGATGGGGACCCCGGCCTTCGGCTACCCGCCGACGCGCGAGCAGGGGCTCGACCTCGTCGCGAAAGCCCCGACGCTCCTGACCCGGTTCGTACGAAGGAGCCGCGGGGAGGCGCCCGTCGCGCCCCGCGACGACCTCGGCCATGTGGCGAACTACCTCTACATGCTGAGCGCGCGCGTCCCGGAGCCGGCCCGGGTCCACGCCCTCGAGACCTATTTCGTGCTCCTGGCGGACCACGGCATGAACGCCTCGACGTTCGCGCTGCGGGTCGTGCTCAGCACGAACGCGGACCTCATCTCCGGCGCGACCGCCGGCCTCGCGGCCCTCAAGGGACCGCTCCACGGCGGCGCCCCCTCGAAGGTGAGCGACATGCTCGACGCGATCGGGAGCCCCGACGGCGCGGAGGCGTGGATCGAGGCCGCGCTGGCCCGGAAGGAACGGCTCATGGGGTTCGGCCACCGCGCCTACAAGACCGAGGATCCTCGCGCCCTCCTCCTCCACCGCGAGGCGAAGGCCGCGGCGGTTCCCGAGCGGCTGCGTCTGGCGGAGCGCGTCGAGGCGGTGGCCCTCGCGGCCCTGGAACGCCGACGGCCGGGCCAACGGCTGTTCACGAACGTCGAGTACTACGGCGCGATGGTCCTCGAGTCGGCCGGGCTGCCGAGGGAGCTGTTCACCCCGACGTTCGCCCTCGCCCGCACGGCGGGCTGGACGGCACACGCTCTCGAGCAGGCGTCGGACAACCGGCTCATCCGGCCGGAGGTCCGCTACACCGGCCCGGCGCCGGGCCGACGCTGGCCCGGGTCGGGCCGCCCGTAGCGTGGCCTACGTCGAGCCGGGCTCGCCGCCGGAGTCCTTGTCGACGACCTTGAAGTCGGCGTCCACGGGACCGGCCGGGTTCGCGCCGCCCGCCGGGGCGCCGCCGGAGGGGGAGGCGCCGGAGGACGCGTCCCCCGGGGCCGTCGGAGAGCCGCCGGCGCCGCCCTCGGTCCGGACGTTCTCGTACATCTTCGAGGCCACGCGGTGGAGCGCTTGCGTGAGCTCGTCGGTCTTGACCTTGAGGTCCTCCGGGTCCTTCGCGGAGAGCGCGGCGCGGACCTCGTCGATCTTCGCCCGGACCGTTGCCGCCTCCGCCTCGGGGATCTTCGCCTTGTTCTCGCTCAGGACCCGTTCGGCCTCGTACGTGAGCGACTCGGCCCGGTTGCGGACCTCGATCACCTCGGCGCGCTTCCGGTCCTGGTCGGCGAACTCCTCCGCCTGATGGACCATCTTCTGGACGTCGTCCTTCGACAGCTTGTTCGACGCCGAGATCGTGATCCCCTGTTTCTTCGCCGTCGCGAGGTCCTTCGCGGAGACGCTCAGGATCCCGTTCGCATCGATGTCGAAGGAGACCTCGATCTGCGGGGTGCCGCGCGCCGCGGGGGGGATCCCCGTGAGCATGAAATCCCCGAGGGCGACGTTGTCCGTCGCGATCGGCCGCTCGCCCTGGTAGATCTTGATCTCGACGGAGCTCTGGCTGTCGGCCGCCGTCGTGAAGATCTGGCTCTTGCGGGTCGGGATCGTCGTGTTCCGGTCGATGAGCTTCGTGAAGACGCCCCCGAGCGTCTCGACGCCCAGCGAGAGCGGGGTCACGTCGAGGAGGAGCACGTCCTTGACCTCGCCGGCGAGCACGCCGCCCTGGATGGCCGCGCCCATCGCGACGCACTCCATCGGGTCGACGCCGCGCTCGATCGGCCGACCGATGGACTGCTCGACGAACCTTTGGACGATCGGCATCCGCGTGGGGCCGCCGACGAGCACGATCCGGTCGATCTGCTCGCGGTCGAGCTTGGCGTCGCGGATCGCCTGCTCGACAGGGCTCTTGCACCGGTCGATGATCGGCCGGATGAGCTCTTCCAGCTTGGCGCGATTGAGCGGCAGGGCGAGGTGCTTCGGTCCCTCCTGGGTCGCGGTCAGGAACGGGAGGTTGATCTGCGTCTCGAGGGTCGAGGAGAGCTCGATCTTCGCCTTCTCCGCGGCGTCCCGGACGCGCTGCATCGCCATCTTGTCCTTGCGGATGTCGATGCCGGACTCCTTCTGGAACTCCGCGGCGATGAACTCCGTGAGCGTGTTGTCCATGTCGGTCCCGCCGAGCTGGGTGTCCCCGCTCGTCGAGACGACCTCGAACACACCCTCCCCGAACTCCATGATCGTGACGTCGAGGGTGCCGCCGCCCAGGTCGAAGACGAGGATCTTCTGGGACTTCCCGGCCTTGTCGAGGCCGTAGGCGAGCGACGCGGCCGTCGGCTCGTTGATGATCCGGACGACCTCGAGACCGGCGATCGCGCCCGCGTCCTTCGTGGCCTGGCGCTGGTTGTCGTTGAAGTACGCCGGGACGGTGATGACCGCCTTCTCGACCTTCTCCCCGAGGAACGACTCGGCATCGCGCTTGATCTTCTGGAGAAGGAATGCGGAGAGCTGCTGCGGCGTGTAGTCCTTCGACTGGAGCTTGTAGTGGAACTCCGTGCCCATCTTCCGCTTGAAGGCGGTGACGGTCCCTTCGGGGTTGGAGATCGCCTGGCGACGGGCCGGCTCGCCGACGATGAGCTGGCCGTCCTTGGTGAAGGCGACGTACGACGGGAAGGCCTTCCCGCCGCCCACCGTCGTCCCCTCCGCGCTCGGGATGATGACCGGGCGTCCGCCTTCGAGGACCGCCGCCGCCGAGTTGCTCGTTCCGAGGTCGATTCCGATGATCTTCGTCATACGTTGAACCCCCGACGCCGTTGGGAGGCGTTCGGTCGGGTACCCATCGCCCATATGTGAGGACTACTATAAGAAGACAGCGCATCCGACACACTCGTTTCTCGGGGAGAACCTCCCCGCCGAGGTCCGCATGACCCCGGCCGCTCCACCGCGAGAGAGGGCTCACGCGGGCATGGGGATCCCCCGCTGCTGGACCCGAAGCCGGAAGGCGAGAGGGCAGGTGAACACGGCCGAGACCAGGGCGAGGATCCAAACCGGGGGGCCGCCGCAGCCGGCCGTCTCGATCGCGGGGCACGCTCCCGTGGGGAGGCACGGGGCCGGGGTGGGGCAGTTGAAGGAGGCGAACGCCGGCGCGATGACGGCGAACGCCAGTCCGACGACGAGGAAGGCGACCGGGACGACTGCGTAGTTGCGCTGGAACCAGCCCGGGAGCCCCGAACCGTCCGAGACCGCCGATTCGTACGTCTGGGACTCGAAACCGATGGTCGACAGACCGCCCAAGACCCCGAGCGCCGGGCCGACGAATAGCCCGCCGAGGCCCCCCTCGAAGACGCCGAAAAGGGAGAGCGGCACGAGGGCGGTTCCGAAGAGGATCCGGTACCGCGGCCACCAGAAACTGAGGAGGCCGAGGGCCGCGACGATCGGACCGAGGCCAGGCCCGACGAACAGGAAGATGAGCGCCCGGGCCGGAACCGACATCGACGGGGCCCAGTACGGGCTCGTCGGCGACTCGGCGAGGAGGGCCACGATCAGGAGGACGAGCCCGCCCATGGACGCGAGCGCCGGGCCCGCCAACGGACGGTCGGGCCTCGAGGCGTCCACCGACTGGGCCCGGGGATCGTTCATGGCGCCCAAAAGGGAACGGTGCTCCTCCCGTGAAAGACCTTCGTGGGCCCTACTCCAGCCGCGATCTTCGCCCGAGCCCCGCCTCGGGAGGACGGGCGGATCGCGGACGTCGGTTCCCCCGTCTTATAGTGCGGAGATTGTCGCGAGGACGATGGGCCGACCGATCGTCTCGTGGAGCCGCGAGGCGACGAAGCTCCTGCCCGCGCTGCGGACCTGGCGCGCCGCTCTTCACCGGGAGCCGGAGCTGGCCGATGCGGAGATCAAGACCCAGGAGAAGCTCGTCGGCTGGCTCGAGGAGCTCGGCCTACGTCCGAAGACGTACCCGGGGTTCACGGGCGTATCGGCGGTGCTCGGTCCGGACCGCGGCGGGACGACGGTCGCCGTGCGGGCCGACATGGACGCCCTCGCCGTCGACGAGGCGACGAACGTTCCGTTCCGCTCGAGGACCCCGGGCCTGATGCATGCCTGCGGGCATGACGTCCACATGGCGTGCGCGCTCGGTGCGGCCGCGATGCTCGGCCACCACAAGGAGGTCCTGGACGGCCCCGTGAAGTTCCTGTTCCAGCCCGCCGAGGAGCAGGGCGGGAAGGGGGGTGCCCAGCCGTTCATCGACCTGGGATGCCTCGAGAGGCCGAAGGTCGACTTCATCGTCGGCCAGCACGTCGAGCCCGGCCTGCCGCTCGGGACCGTCGGGTGGAAGAAGGGGCCGATGATGGCCTCGGCCGATCACTTCGTCCTCCGCGTCCGCGGGGCGGGCGGCCACGCGGCCTGGCCGCACCGCGGGGCCGACGCGGTCCTCGCCGCGGCCGAGATCGTGGTCGGCCTCCAGGCGATCGTCAGTCGACGGCGCGACCCTCTCGACCCAGTGGTGATCAGCGTCGGCATGATCCACGGGGGCCGCCTCCACAACGTGCTCCCCGAGGAGGTCGTCCTCGAGGGGACGGTCCGGACCTTCCGGCCCGAGACCCGCGATACGATGGAACGGTTCGTCCGAGAGCGCGCCCGCCTGCTCGCGCGGAGCCTCGGGGCCACCGTTCGTATCGAATACCACCGCGGGTATCCGGTGCTCGTGAACCCGGCCGCCGCGACCGAGATCGTCGTCCAGGGGCTCGTCGAGGAGTTCGGGGAGTCCCGACTTCGGGAGCTCGAGCGACCGGTGATGGGCGCCGAGGACTTCTCCCGCTACCTGGAGCACGTCCCGGGAACCTTCCTCTTCCTCGGCGTCGGCGTCCCCGGCCGCGAGGCGACGCTTCACAGCTCGACGTTCGAGCCAAGCGAGTCCGTGCTCGTGACCGGCGCCGCGACGCTCGCCGCCGCCGTCGAGGCCCTTCAGAGGCGCTGAACCATGGACGAGACCGCGCTGCGCGCCCAGTTCCCCGCCCTCGCGGCCCGCGCCGACGGCACCGCCCCGCACTACCTGGACTCGGCGTGCATGTCGCTCGTCCCCCGTCCCGTGCTCGATGCGATGTGGGAGTACTACCAGGAGTTCCCCGGCTGCGCCGGGCGCAGCCTCCACCGATTCGCGACGGAGGTCGCCCACCGGTTCGAGGCCGCGCGCGAGGGGTTCGCGGGCTTCCTCCACGCCGACGGCCCGAACTCGATCGTCTTCGTTCGGAACGCCACCGAGGCGATCAACATCGTCGGCCACGGGATCCGATGGAAGGCCGGCGAGCGGGTCCTCATCTCCGACCAGGAGCACAACTCGAACCTCATCCTCTGGCAGCGGCTGCGGGACGAGGTCGGGATCAAGCTGGAGATCCTGCCGCTTCCCGAGGGGGGCGGCTTCGACCTCGACGAGCTCGACCGGAGGCTGGCGCTCGGCGTCCGCCTCGTGAGCCTGTTCCACACCTCGAACCTCGACGGCCGGTCGCTGCCGGTCAAGGAGATCGTCGACCGCGCGCACGCCCGCGGCGCCGAGGTCCTCATCGACGGCTGCCAGTCGACGCCCCACCAGCGGATCGACCTGGGGGCGCTCGGCGTCGACTACTTCGCGCTCTCCGCCCACAAGATGCTCGGCCCGACGGGAACGGGCGTCCTCGCCGGCCGGTTCGAGGCGTTGAGCCACCTCCGCCCGCTGATGGTCGGCGGCGAGACCGTCGAGTGGTCCACGCTCGAGGGGCACGAGCTCCGGCCCCCGCCGCACCGGTTCGAGGCCGGGCTGCAGAACTACGCCGGGATCCTCGGGGCCCACGCGGGGATCCGGTTCCTCCAGGCGCTCGACCGCGAGGCGATCGCCGCGCACGACCTGGCCCTGAACCAACGCGTCACCTCCGCCCTCCAGGACGAGCCCCGGCTCCAGGTGCTCGGCCCGGACGATCCGGTAGACCGACCCTCGATCTTCGCGTTCTGCGCGCGCGGCGTGGACCCGCACGACGCCGCGCTCTTCCTCGACGTCGGCTACCAGGTCCTCGTCCGCAGCGGGCGGCACTGCGTCCACTCCTGGTACGACAAGCACGGGATCGCGGGGAACGTCCGCGCCTCGTTCTATCTCTACAACACCACGGCCGACGCCGACGCGCTCATCGACGGCACGCGCGAGCTCCTGGCCCAGGTCCCCGACCGGGCGCCGAGCGCCGCCTGAGGCGACGTTACCGGTACATCGGCGGCGAGGCCGCGGCCGGACGGTCCGTCGGCGCCTTCTCGGAGGCCTTCCGCTGGATGGCGAGCAGCTGCTGCTCGATCCGCTCGGCCTCGGCGTAGAGCGGGACCGCGTCGAGCGGGGTCCGGAGCAGGATCCGGTTGATCGTCTCGATGACCTTGGCGGCCGCGCGCGCGTCCGGGTAGTCGGCCTGGGCCTCGGCGAGGAAGGTGAGGACGTCGAACCCCCGACGGCGTCCCTCGTTCAGGAGCACCCCCGCGATCCCCGTGATGACGCCCTCGACGAACGGCAGCGTGTTGGGCTCTATGTAGAGCTCCCGGGCCTTCCGGGTGCTGGCCACGCCGTAGACCTTCACGTCGGCGAGCTTCGGCGGCCGGCCGCGGTGGTTGTCCGTCGGCGAGCGCTCGACGACGAGCCCCTCCGGCGAGACGAGGAACCCGCACCGCTGCTCCTGGACCCAGTCCATGATCGTCGTCGCGAGCGGGTGGATGATGTTCGGGGCGGGGTGGAACTCGGAGACGAAGGCCACGATCTTGTCCGCGACGCGACCGGCGCGATCGTCCGGCGGCCGTCCCGCGTAGATGCGGACCGGGTGCTGCGGGATACCGTTGCGGACGAGGGAGACCGTCGGGAAGGCGGGCGACTCGACGATCCCAATCTGCTCCATCTGGAGCGTGTCGATGAGATAGTTCGCGACGATCGAGCTCACGAGGCCCACCGACGGGAAGCCGTCGATGACGATCGCGCCCTCGACGTCGACGCGCTTGAGCTCGTAGATCCGGACCTGGTCCGGGCCCATCGTCATCTAGAGCGACCTCTCGACGATCTGCCCCAACTCCCGGCTGATCAGGTCCACGACGTCCTTGGTCAGGGCGGCGCGGATGTTCGGGGGCAGGGAGGCGATGCCGAGGCGTGCCGTCACGGTGCCGACCTTGAGGAGTGCCGCGTACTCCATCGCGCGTGCCTCGAGGAGGCCCCGGACGGCGTCCTTGAGGTCCTGGCCGAGCTTGGGATCCTCAGCGAGCGTCTTCTCGAGGTGGCGTCGGATCTCGTCCTTGACGATATCGCGGGTCGCCTCCCGGACGAGCTGCTCGGGCCGCAGGAGATCGGCCGTGCTCTTCAGCAGGATATCGATCGGCTCCCCCGAGGACGACCCTTCCGGCATGACGGTCGGCAGAGCCGGCGGTTGGGGATAATGGTTTTCGTCAGCGCGTCCCGACGGCGCTAGGGCGCCCGTCGCCGACGGGCCGGCGCGCGCCCCCGCGGCGCCGGCGCGTCGAACTTCATGCGCATCTCCCAGCCCCGGTCGAACCCGAGGCGTCGGTAGACCGAGCGGCCCATGTCGGACGCGTGGAGGGTGATGCGTCCGTACCCCTGGTCCTTGGCGTACTGCACCCCGGCGCGGACGATCGCCGAGGCGATCCCCTCGCCGCGATGCCGGGGCTCCGTGTACATGGAGAGTATGTACGGGCGCCATCGGGAGATCTCCTTCGGCCGCGGCTGGGCCTCCGTGAGCCACACGGCTCCGCTGCCGATCGGCCGGCCGTGCGCGTCCTCGGCGATCCACGCCACGAATCGCTTCGCGCGGATCATCCGGCGGGTCCATCGCCGGTTCGGCGGGTCCGCCGCGTCGAGCTCTCGCTTCGTGAAGCCGCCGATCGACTTCCACATCGCGCGTCGGTGGCGGACCAGGACCTCGAGGTCGTCGGCGCGGGCGCGGCGGAGCCGGACAGGTGCGTGGGGAGGCATGGTCCGACTCCGACCGACCGAGAGGCGAAAAGGGTGACGCGGCCGCTCGCTCGGGACGCCCGTTCGGCGAAAACCCTTATGCGCCGACGGGTCTCGCCGAGCCGGCGTGGGCCGGTAGATCAGTCCGGAAGATCGCTACCTTGGCAAGGTAGAGGCCGCGAGTTCAAAGGACCCGGGGGGCTCCGGCCCCCCGGTCGGAGACTCTCGCCCGGTCCATTCCGCCCGGCGGTGCCGGACCGCCGGGTTCGTCCGGTGTCGAACCCCCCGGACGACATGCAGGCGCACCGATTTATACCGCCCGCCGCCTCGGCGGGAGCGTTGGAAGCCGAGCTCAAGGAGAAGATCGCCGGCGAGGTCGTCCTGTCGCCGCATCCGGGGCGGACGCTGCGGAAGTGGCGGGAGGATTTCGGCGTCTCGCAGCGGGAACTCGCGCGGACGCTCGAGACCGTTCCGTCGGTGATCAGTGACTACGAGGCCGAGCGCCGGGCGAGCCCCGGGGCCGCGTTCATTCGGCGCTACGTGGAGGCGCTCCTCGAGCTGGACACGCACAGCGGGGGCCGCGTCGGCCAGCGCCTCGGCAACCGCCCCCACTCGGACGGCATCCTGGGGCTGCGCGAGTTCTCCGTCGCGGTGCCCCTCAAGGCCCTCGCGGAGGTCCTCCAGGCAAAAAGCGTGAGCCGCGTCGACCTCCACCGGGACATTCATGGGTTCACGCTCCTCGACGCGCCTCGCGCGATCCTCTCGATCGACGCGTCCCGGTTCGTTGAGGTCTACGGCTGGACGACCCAGCGGGCGCTCATCTTCGCGAACGTCCGCTACGGCCGGTCGCCGATGGTCGCGATCCGCGCCCACCCGCTCAAGCCGGCGGCCGTGGTCTTCTCCAGCCCCGGACGAATCGACCCGCTCGCCATCCGATTGAGCGAGGTCGAGAACATTCCCCTCCTTTCGACGGACCTCGGCCCGAACGAGGTCTTGGAGCATCTCGAGGAGCTGTAGGAGGAACCGACGCACATGGAAGCAGGAATCGTAAGCTACGGCGCGTACGTCCCGCGGTACCGGATCACCCCGGACGAGATCGGCCGGGTCTGGGGGGTCGACGGCGCGGCGATGGGCGCGGGCCTCGGTGTGAAGCGCAAGAGCGTCCCGGCGCCCGACGAGGACACGATCACGATCAGCACGGAGGCCCTGCGCACCGCGCTCGTGCGCGGCGCCATCGACCCGCAGGAGATCGGCGCCCTCTACGTCGGGAGCGAATCGCACCCGTATGCCGTGAAGCCGACGGCCACGGTCGTCGCGTCCGCGGTGGGCGCGACGCCGAACCTGACCGCGGCGGACTTCGAGTTCGCGTGCAAGGCCGGGACGGCGGCGATCCAGACGTGCATGGGCCTCGTCTCCTCGAAGATGATCCGCTTCGGCGTCGCGATCGGCTCCGACACCTCCCAGGGAGCCCCGGGGGACGCCCTCGAGTACTCGGCGAGCGCCGGGGGCGCGGCGTTCATCATCGGGCGAGAGAACACGATCGCCCGCTTCGACCAGACCTTGTCCTACACGACCGACACCCCCGACTTCTGGCGGCGCGAGGGGCAGCGGTACCCGAGCCACAGCGGCCGGTTCACGGGCGAGCCGGCGTACTTCCGCCATGTCGGGGAGTGCGCGCGCCGGATGTTCGACGCCGCCCACACGAACCCCAAGGATTACGCTCACGTGGTCTTTCACCAGCCCAACGGGAAGTTCCCGCAGCGGATCGGCCGCCAGCTGGGATTCACCGACGAGCAGATGCGCTACGGACTGGTGACGCCGTTCATCGGCAACACGTACTCCGGCGCGGCGCTGATCGGGCTCGCGAACGTCCTCGACCACGCCGGGCCGGGCGAGCGGATCCTCGTGGTCGGGTACGGCAGCGGCGCCGGCTCCGACGCCTTCGACCTCACGACGACCGACACGATCGCGTCGTTCAACCGGGCGCACGGTCCCTCGGTCCAGTCGTTCCTCGACGAGGGCGTCGAGCTCTCGTACGCGACGTACGCGAAGTTCCGAGGGAAGATCCACATGGGAGGGGAGTGACGATGCGGGAGGTGGCGATCCTCGGCGTCGGCATGACGAAGTTCGGCGAGCTCTGGGACCGGTCGTTCCGGGAGATCGGCATCGAGGCAGGGTTCCAGGCGCTCGTCGATGCGAAGCTCTCGAGCGGGGACCTGGGGGCCCTCTACCTCGGCAACATGGCGAGCGGGTCCCTGATCTCCCAGGAGCACATCGCGCCGCTCATCCTCGACTACTCGGGGCTCGCGGGCCACCACTTGGAAGCCGTGCGGATCGAGGGCGGCGGCGCCTCCGGCGCGCTGGCGCTCCACATGGGCTACCTCGCGGTCGCGAGCGGCGCCCACGACTTCGTAGTCGTCGGCGGGGCCGAGAAGCTCACCGACGTCCCCGACACCGAGGCGAACCGGATCGCGGGCGCGACGGCGGACCACGAATGGGAGACGGTCTTCGGGGCCACGTTGCCGGCGCTCTGGGCGATGATCGCCCGCCGGCACATGACCGAGTACGGCACCGAGCGCCGCCAGCTCGCGAGCGTCGCGGTCCACGCGCACGAGATGGGTTCCAAGAACCCGAACGCCCACTTCCGCAACCGGGTCACCCTCGAGGCGGTGATGAACGCCACGCCGGTCGCCGAGCCGCTGGGCGTCTTCGACTGCGCCCCGTTCAGCGACGGCGCGGCCGCCGTCGTCCTGGGTCCGCTCGAGCGCGCCCGGAAGTTCACCGACACCCCCATCCGCATCGCCGCGAGCCAGGTCGCCTGCGACACGATGGCGCTCCAGCACCGGCGCGACCTCACGACGCTCGACTCGACCGTCGTCGCCGCCAAGCGCGCGTTCGCCCAGGCCAAGCACGTCCCGGCTGACGTCCGCGTCGCGGAGATCCACGACGCCTACACCATCAGCGCCTTGGTGGCGCTCGAGGACCTGGGGTTCGTGACGAAGGGCCGCGCGGGGCCCGAGTTCGCGAGCGGCGCCTTCGGGCCCGGCGGGCCTCTCACCGTGAACACCTCCGGCGGGCTCAAGGCGCAGGGCCAGCCGTTCGGTGCCGTCGGCGTCGCCCAGGCCGTCGAGCTCGTCCGGCAGCTTCGGGGCGAGGCCGGGGATCGGCAGGTCGCGGGCGCGAGCCTGGGCCTCGCCCACAACGTCGGCGGGACCGGCGCGACGAGCGTCGTCCATCTGCTCGAGAGGGTCAACTGAGGGAGGTCCGAGATGTCGATCGCACGCTTCTGGAGAGAGACGCCCCGACGCTACAACCTCGGCGGATGCCGGTGCACGAACTGCGGCACCGTCTACTTCCCACCGCGCTCGGTCTGCCCGACGTGCTCGAAGCACCGGCGGTCGCTCGGCCGGCTCGAGCCGTTCCATCTCTCGGGCGAGGGGGAGGTCGTCACGTTCACGATCGTGCACGAGGCGGCCGAAGGCTTCGAGATGCAGGTGCCGTACGTCCTCGCGATCGTGAAGACCCCCGAGGGACCCCAGCTCACCGGACAGATCGTCGATCTCGAGCCCAAGGACGCCCGGATCGGTCTCAAGGTCCGCGCGACCTTCCGGAGGCTCCGCGAGGAGGGAAAGGCCGGGGTCATCCACTACGGCTACAAGTTCACCCCCGCCGAGCCGACGGCTTCCGGGCGCCCGGGGGCCCGATCGGCCGGACCCGTGCCCGTTCCCCCGTCCTCGGAAGCGTCGGGCGCCCGCTCGTGAACGAACCCCGACGCCCGACCGCCCCTCCGGAAACGCCGGCCCCGGGCGTTCCCGACGATGAGTACGCGCGCGCCTACTCCGAGGGGTACGGGGAAGGGCTTCGCGAGGCGCTTCGGGAGATCCTGCAGCACGCCTCTCGGGGCCACACGGCCTCCGAGCTCCGCCTCCTCATCGAGAGCCGTCTCGCGCGCGTCCACGAGGACGTCGAGCTCAAGCGTCGGAACCTCCTCTCGCCGCCCCGGCGTCCTTCGTGGGGCGCCATCCTTCGGCCCCCGGCCCCGGCGGCCGTCGCTCCGGCGAGCGCGGGTCGGAGCGGGGTCCCCTCGGCCGGGCCGGGGGACTCGTACCTGTTCCGCGAGGAGCGCCCCTCCCGCGGCCTCGCGTGCGTCGAGGCGGCGGCCGGCCGGTTCCCCCGGGTGGTCGCGATCTCGCTCCGGCCGCCCTCGTTGCCGGGGGTCCCGCCCGACCACGTCACGTTCCTCCAGGTCGCGACCGGGGACGTCCCAGGGGCGATCTCCGATCCCGGCCGGCTCGCCGGGGCGATCCGTACCGCCGTCGAGGCTCCCGGCGGCGCGCTCGTCTACCTGGACGCCTTCGAGACCCTCGCCACCGAGGCCGGCATCGAGACCATGCTCAAGTTCGTCACCTGGCTCACGAGCGAGGCGACCGCCACGGGGAGCGCGGTCGTCGTGTCGGTCGACCCCGCCACGCTCGACGGGACCGCGCTGAGCCGCCTCCAGCGGGCCTTCCAGTTCGTCCCGTAGGCAGCGGAGGAGGGGGCGACGTGGAGATCGCATTCTTCACCGAGACCTACCTCCCGACGCCGGACGGCGTCGCCCACGAGGTGAGCGCGCTCGCGCACGCCCTGGGCCGCGCCGGGCACGGCGTTCGGGTCTACACGCCGCACCCGATCGTCGGGGCGCCGCCCGAGCATCTCGAGGTCGATGGCATCCGCGTCACCCGGGTCCGTTCGCTGCCGGTTCCGCTCTACGGACAGTACCGGTGGGCCCTCTTCCCGTTCCCGCAGCTGCACGGGGAGCGGTTCGGCCCGGACGTCGACGTCGTCCACGTCCACACGCCGGGGATGATGGGGGGCACGGGGTTCCTCGCGGCGCGCTACTTCCACAAGCCGCTCGTCGGCACCTTCCACACGAACGTCTCCGAGATGCGGGGAAGCTTCTCGTCGAACCCGCTCGTCGGCGCCTTCTTCCGCGCCGCCTGGTGGTTCACCCTCGGCACCTACTGGCGGTGCGACATCACGACCGCCCCGACGGAGGCGGCGCGTCGCGCGCTCATCGAGGGAGCCACCAAGCCGTTCCGACGGCCGATCGAGATCGTGCCGAACGGGATCGAGGTCGACCGGTTCCGCCCGGGGATCGCCGCGCCGGACTGGCGCTCCCGCTGCGGCCTTCCGGAAGGTCCCCTCGTGACCTACCTCGGCCGCCTGACCCTGGACAAGGGCGTCCATCGCTTCCTCGATGCGATCGCCGAGCTCTCGGACCGTCGCGACTTCTCCGCCGTCGTGGCCGGGACCGGCCCGGAGGAAGGCGCGATCCGGGAACGTCTGCGCTCGGACCCGCGGCTCGCGGGCCGGGTCCGGTACCTCGGACCGATCGCCGAGGAGGAGAAGCCGTCGCTCCTGGCGCAGTCGGAGCTGTTCGTCCTCCCGTCGACCTCGGATACGTCCTCCGTCGCCCTGCTCGAGGCGATGGCCTCCGGATCGACGTGCGTCGTCTCGAACGTCGGAGGCCCGGGCGAGATGGTGGTCGACGGGGTCACCGGCCGAAGCTTCGACCCGACGGCGCCGGGCTCGCTCGGTCGGGTCATCGGCGAGCTCCTCGACGCCCCGGAGGTCCGAGCGGGAGTTGCCGCCCGCTCGATCCAGGCCGTCCGCACGACGGCCTCGATCGACCAGACCGCCCGCCGGTTTATCTCCCTCTACGAGCTTCTTCTCTCGGAGCGGAGGACCCGTGCCGTCGACCACGCTCGATGATCTGCAGGAGTTCGCGGCCCGCACGGCGGGGGCGCGGCACGACGACTTCTCCGCGCTCGCCCTCTCACGCGCCGTGGCCGAGTACGCCCCGCGCCGCCGGGAGCGGCTCGCCTCCTTCCGCGTCTCGATCGATGGCCACGAGTTCCCTTCGGTCTTCGGGGCGATCCGCGACCCGAGCGTGATGTTCGAGACGGGCGAGCTCTCGCTCGTCGACCTCCCCGAGGACCTTCGGGCTTGGGAATGGATCGAGCCGTTCGAGCGGATCGTCTTCGCCCCCGACGGCTCGGCCGACGTCTTCCCGCCGGCGGGCGCCGGCCGCCCCCATCGGGCGATCGTCCGCTTCCTCCTCCGGGAGAACTACATCCCGCGATCGCGGGAGGAAGTGCTCAGCCCGTCGCTCACGGCCTCGTCGGGCGGCCTCGTGACCCGCTTGGACCCGTTGAGCCGCTCCGTGGCCTTCGTGCGGACGCACGGCGTCGTCCCGTTCTCGGCCGCCCTTCTCCTCTACTTCTCCGACCAGCGGGCCCGGATCGAGCTCGACCTGCTCGACGATTTCGTGCTCCGGGACCCGAGGGCCGGTCGGCTCCCTCTGTCTCGGCGCGTCCACCGGACCTCGCGCGTGTCCCACGCGATCGACAACTTCCTCGCGCAGAACACGGTGCCCGTCGCGAGCGCCCGGGCCCTGGAGGTCCTCGTCGAGACGCACGGCCTCACGCCGCTCGACCTCGCCCCGATGATGGGCGGGGTGCGCGAGTACGGTGCGTCGGCGCTCCAGGGGCTCTCGGCGCGCGGCCTCGCGACCTTTGACAAGCGGACGGGGATCTACCGGCCCCGGTTCGACGCGTTCCTCTCGGCGGCCGATCGGGCCGAGCTCGGCGTCGAGGCGATCGGGCCGATGCCGAACCCCGCGCTCCGGACGAGCGTCATGGAGCTCCTCGCCGCGGCCGATTCCCGGGCGACCTGCCCTCTCTGCGGCGACGCGTTCGCGGCCGGTCCGCGCACGCTGCTCTGCGAGCGATGTCAGGCCGAGGTCGGCGCCGATCCGGACGCGACGCGGGCCGGGTAGGCGGGCCTGTCGGGAGTCTCCGCCCCGGCAGCGTCGCGCCGCCGGGACCTTTGAACCCGAGAATGCTGGCTTAGAAGGCCAGTACTTTCTCCAAGCTAAGCTACAGGCCCGCGCTTCGGAACGTAGGCCCGCACCATAAGAGTTCGTCCCCGGCGCGACTCCCGAGCCTTCCGCGGAGCCCCCACGGCGTGAGCGATCATGTGGGCGAGACGGAGCGGTTCCGGCCAGTGCCCGCGAAGGGTCGCCCGGTGGAGGAGCGCGATCGCCTCGGCCCGGGTGCAGCCGACGGCGGCCGCGAGCACCGGTCGCCCCGCTGTCGGAACCGGGAACAACGGATGGCGCCGCAACCATCGCCATCGAGTCGCGGCGTCGCGAGGGAAGTATTTCCGGAGCGCGGCGTGGATCCGATCGAACTCTGGAGGATCGCGGGTGACCGCCACGACCGGGCGACCGAGCCTCCGGGCGACGCGGTCGAGGTCGACGACGTTGAAGCCTCCCACCGTGATCCCGTCGAGCAGGATGCCGCGGATCCCCTCGTACTGACGGAGCGAGCGCACGATCGCGACGATCCGCTCGGACGCGTCCCGTCCGTCCACTGTGACGCTGCCGAGCGCCACCGCCTCGATCTGGTCGGGGGCGGACCAGACGACCGCCACCAGCGGCGCGGTCTTCCGGCGTCGCGAGAAGGCGCCGTCGTCCACCGCCGCGAGCCGGAGGTGCGTCTTCGCGAGCGCCCGCCTCAAGCCTAATCCGCCGCGGCGCTGCTCCCCGATGGAGGAGCGATGGCCTGGGTCACGGTGCGCTGTCCCCGATGCGGCGCGTACATTGCGGCGCCGGCGCGCGCCCCCGCGGCGGCGAGCTACGCGACGTGCCCTCATTGCTCGACGACCGTCCCCATCGTGGCGCCCCGCGACCCGCCGCCGCTGTTCTCGTGGGAGGTCTTCCCCTCGGTTTACCCTTCCCTCCCGGTGCCGCGCGCCCCCGGGCGGCGTCTCCTGTCGTTCGTCGGCATCGCCCTGATCGTTGCGACGCTCCTCCTCGCCGGCCTCGCCGGGTTCATGGTCTGGAACGGCGTGGAGGCCGTCGGGCCGGGAACGTTCTCCCTGCACGGGAGCGTCGTCCGCTCGACGTCGAGCTCGGCGCTCACCGTGCCGGTCGCCGGCGCTTCCGTCAACGTCACCGGGGAATCCGGCATGCACGCCTTCATGATCACGAACGCCACGGGCGACTTCGCGATCTCCGGGATCCCGGCCGGGGGCGTGCAGGTCAACGTCTCGGCCCCCGGGTTCGGCTCGGTGGTCGTCGAGGTCTTCCTCTCGTCGATCTACGCGACCTCGAGCGGGAGCTCGCCCCTCGTCGTCACGCTCGCTCCCTCGAACGTCACGACCGCGACGACCGTCGTGCAGAGCCCGTTCCCTACGCTCGAGAACTTCCTGGCGAGCCTCGGGTCGGCGGCGGTGCTCCTCGGGGCCGCGGCCGCGATCGCCGGGGCCGGGGCGCGGGCGGCCCTCCGTCAGGGTCGGACGACCCACGCGGTCGTGGGCGGCGCCGCGGCACTCGTGGCGCCGGCTGCCCTGTTCACGCTGGGTCAGAACGTCGTCTTCCCGTACCTCGAGGTCCCGACGGTGGTCCTCGCCGCCGTCGGCGCCCTCGCGGTCTCCCTATCGCTCGTGCCCCTCGTCTGGGAGGCGCGTCCGCCGGAGCCGTCGGACTAGGCCGACGGGCCGCGGCCGGTCGGGGTTGCGGTCCCGGGGGTCGGCGGCAGCGGCCGCCGGGTCCGGTACCCGCCGTCGAGCGTGTGGTAGTAGCCGACCTCGTCCTCGCCTCGCTGCCAGCAGAGGAAGACGACCTCGCCGCCCTGTAGTCCGTAGAAATCGATCAGCCCCGACTCCAGGTCCTTGACCTCGATCCCTTCCGCCTGGAGGCGGGCGACCTGCTCTTCGAGGCGCGCGGTGAGCTCGGTCCATTCCACGTCGAGGCGGTGCTTGAGATCGCCGTCAGGGTGGTCCGACGCATCGATCTCCTTCCCCCAGAACGAGGTGAGCCGCTGCAGCTCGTCGTGGACCTTGCGGAGTCGGACGACCCACGCGCGGAGCTGGGGGAGCAGCTCGCGCAGTTCGTCGAGGTGTCCGTTGGCCTCCTCGACTGTCCACAGCCGCCCCGGTTGAGGGAGCGGGCTGTCGGCGCCTTCCCGGTCGGCGTCCATTCCCGTGGTCGGAATCAAGCGTCGCTGGGTATTTACACCTTTGACGGGGGGGCGCGACCGGCCCCACTGTTTCGACGCACCCGTCCGACGCGCGCGAGCGCCTCCGGTGCAGCCGCGAACGAGTCGGGCGTCGCGCGGGCCGGCCGGGACCGCGCTCTCTACGCGCGCGTTCGGGAATCGGGTCTACCGGACCGCGTTCTCCCTCGAGAAATCGGCCGTTCACGAGAGAGAGAAAGCGCTCTTCGTCCGAGGTGTTATATAGGGTACGTTTCTCCCCCGTCCCCACCGGAGGCAAACGACCCCATCGTCCTATGGCCCGACGTCATCGTCCACGCCGAGGCTCCCTCGGCTTTTCTCCTAGGTCCCGCTCCGTACGTCAGGTACCCCGCATCCGGAGCTGGCCCGAAGGGCCCAAGACCCCCACCATCGAGGGGTTCGCCGGCTTCAAGGTCGGCATGACCCACGCCTTCATCGTCGACTACCGGAAGCGCTCGACCACGGCCGGCCAGGAGGTGTCCGTCCCGGTCACCGTCGTCGAGGTACCGCCGCTCCGCGTCGTCGGGGCCCGTCTCTACCGCCGCGAACCGTACGGCAAGCGCGTCGTCGCCGAGGTCTGGGGCGCGGATCCCATCGAGGAGCTGAGCCGGCGGATCGTCTCCCACCCGGCGAGCACTCCCGAGAGCCTCAAGGCGTTCGCCGACACCGAGGCGACCGACGTCCGCCTCCTCGTCCACACCCAGCCCCACCTCATCACGGGCATCGGCTCGAAGACCCCCGAGCTCTTCGAGGTCCGCGTCTCCGGCGAGAAGTTCGCCGAGCGACGCGCGTTCGCCCTCCAGAAGCTCGGCGCCGAGCTTCCGCTCGAGCAGCTCGCCAAGGAAGGCGAGTTCCTGGACGTCATCGGCGTCACGAAAGGCAAGGGATTCCAGGGGCACACGAAGCGCTGGGGCGTCAAGCTCCAGCCCCGGAAGAACTCCAAGCACCGCCGCATGATCGGCACGCTCGGCCCCCACAATCCGAGCTTCGTCACGTACCGGATCCCGCAGGCCGGCCAGATGGGCTACCACCGCCGGACGCAGTACAACATGCGCGTCCTCAAGATCGTCCGCGACCCGAGGACCGAACCCGTGACCCCCTCGGGCGGATTCCTTCACTACGGCGAGGTCCGTTCGCCGTGCGTCGTCCTTCACGGTTCCCTCCCGGGCCCCGCGAAGCGCCTGCTCCGTTTCCGCATCCCCATCCGCATGCAGGTCTCTACCGTCGAGAAGGTGGAGATCCGCTACCTCAGCGCGGCGTCGAAGCAGGGAGTATGAGCCCGACGTCCAGCGCGGGGGCCGCCCCGGCCCCCCTCGAGCACGGAACGACCCACCACCACCGGGTCCACATCCTCGATCTCACCGGCGCGTCGCGCGAGACGATCCCGCTACCCGTCGAGTTCTCTTCCCCTGTCCGGCACGACCTCATCCTCCGCGCCGTCAACGCCGCGCGCGCCCAGCGCCGGCAGCCCCACGGCACCTCCCCCACGGCCGGTCTGCGCCACTCGGTCCAGTGGTCGGGCAAGGGTAAGGGCGTCTCGCGCACGCCGCGGCTTATGGACTCCATGCGCGGCGCCCAGGCGCCGAACACGGTGAGCGGTCGGCCCGCCCATCCGCCCCGGATCGAGACGATCTGGGCGAAGAAGATCAATACAAAGGAGCGCCGTATGGCGTTCGCCGCCGCCCTCGCCGCCACGCGCGAGCTCAAGCTCGCCGAGGCGCGCGGGCACGAGATCCCCGAGGGGCTCCACCTGCCGGTGATCCTCGCGACCCCCGCCGAGGAGATCAGCACGTCGGCGGAGGCTCGCGAGCTTCTGGCCCGATTGAAGCTCTGGCCGGACGTTGAGCGCGCCGGCGACCACATCCACCTCCGCGCCGGCCGCGGCCGGCGACGCGGCCGCCCGCGCAAGTTCCCGCGCAGCCTCCTGTTCGTCACGAGCGCCCCCGGGAAGGCCCGCGGCTTCCGCAATCTCCCCGGCGTCGACGTCGTCCCCGTCGGCCGTCTCGGGACCGAGGACTTGGCCCCCGGCGGCACCGCGGGCCGGCTCACGCTCTTCTCCCTGGCCGCGCTCGAGGCGCTCACGACGCGCCTTACGGGGGCCGCCCAATGACGAACCTCCGCCACCGGATCCTCCTGCACGCGTACGTGACGGAGAAGTCGATGGACGAGATGGAACGACAGAACAAGCTCGAGTTCGTCGTCGACCCCCGCGCGAACCGGAGCGAGATCAAGCGCGCCGTTGAGGAGGTCTACCAGTGCAAGGTCGCGGCAGTCAACGTCAAGATCGTGGGGGAAGGCAAGATCGCGACGGTGAAGTTCGCGCCGCCGTACTCGGCCGAGGACATCGGTAGCCGGGCGGGAGTCTTCTAATGGGTAAGCGCATCATCTCCCGACGCCGCGGGGCGGGCACCGGTCCTTATCGCTCTCCCAGCCACCGGCACCACGGCCCGATCTATCACCCGTCCGCCTCGGTCGTCGGCGACGGTACGGTCGTCGCGATCGCGCAGGCCCCGGGCCGCACCGCGCCCGTCGCCGAGGTCCGCATCCCGAACCAGAAGCCCCTCAAGATCCTCGCGCCGGCCGGCATCGCCACCGGCGACGTGGTCGGGATCAACCAGGGACGCGTCGAGCGCGGGAGCCTCCTGCCGCTCTCCCAGATCCCCGACGGAACGCTCGTCTCCAACATCGAGGTCAATCCGTTCGACGGCGGCCGGCTCGTCCGCGCCGCGGGGACGAGCGCGACCATCACGGCGCACTCCGGCCGCGAAGTGACGATCCAGCTCCCCTCGGGAGCGTTCAAGATCTTCCTCGCCACCTGCCGCGCCCAGGTCGGCGGCGTCGCGGGCGGCGGCCGGCTCGAGCGGCCGATCATCAAGGCCGGAAAGAAGGTCCACGCCTACCATACCCTCTCCAAGCCGGCGTTCAAGGTGCGCGGCGTTGCGATGAACCCGGTGAACCACCCCTTCGGGGGCGGGGCCCACCAGCACGTCGGTCGTCCGAGCACCGTCTCCTCGGGGACGTGGCCCGGCGCCAAGGTCGGGCGATTCTCGAAGTCCCAGCGCCGCCGCAGGAAGGCGCGGGGCGGAGGCCTTTAGATGCCGAAGGGACGCAAGGCGAAGAAGGTCGAGGTCCGGCGGAAGCGCGAGTACACGCTCCGGGGCCGCACCCTACCCGAGCTCCAGGCGCTTCCCCTGGAGGAGCTCGCCAAGCTGCTTTCGGCCCGAGCGCGACGCTCGATCCGCCGGGGGTTCAACGCCGACCAGCGCACGTTCCTCGAGAAGATCCGCGGGTTCCCTCGCGACAAGGCGCTCCGCACGCACGGCCGCGACATTCTCATCCTCCCGGACCACGTCGGCCACCGGGTCGCCATCCACAACGGCAAGGAGTTCAAGGAGATCGAGGTCCGCCCCGAGATGATCGGGCACTACTACGGCGAGTTCTCGCTGACCCGCCGGTTCGAGAAGCACTCCGGGCCGGGCGTCGGCGCCACGCGCTCGTCGAAGTTCATGCCGCTGAAGTAGGGAGGTTCGAAGATGCGTGGCTATACCTTCACGGCACCGCGGGGTCAGACCGTCGCGAGGGCCCGCGGCATCGAATTGCCCATCTCCCCGAAGAAGGCGTACGAGGTCCTGAACGCGATCCGCGGGATGCCGCTCGACCGCGCGAAGACGTATCTGGAACAGGTCATCGATCTCAAGCAGGCCGTTCCGTTCCGTCGCTACAATCAGGAAACGGCCCACAAGAAGCGGACCGGTCCGGGACGCTTTCCCAAGAAGGTCGCGAAGCACGTCCTCCAGGTGCTGACGAACGCCGAGGCGAACGCCGAGTACGAGGGCCTCGATGCCGACGCTCTGGTCGTGCACGTGGCCTCGGCAGCGCGCGGCCGCATTCAGAAGGCCAACATGCCGCGGGCCCACGGGCGCGCCACCGCGTGGAACGAGCAGACGACGAACGTCGAGATCGTGCTCGCCGAGCGATCGGGGGAGAACGCATGACGAGCGAGCGCAAGGTGATCCAGGAGGCGACGCGGCGGGTGCTCCTGAAGGACTTCCTGGTCCAGGAGAGCGCGCGCGCCGGCTTCGGCGGCCTGGACATCCAGCGGACCCCGATGGGGACCCGGGTCACCCTCATCTGCGAGCGGCCCGGGATCCTCATCGGGCGGCGCGGCGAGCTCATCAAGCAGCTCACGCAGGACATCGCGAACCGGTTCAAGCTCGACAACCCGCAGATCGAGGTCCAGGAAGAGCGGCAGCCGTCGCTCAACGCCCAGCTGATGGCGGAGAAGCTGGCGTCGACGCTCGAGCGCGGCTGGCACTTCCGGCGCGCCGGCCACTCGACGGTGCGCCGCATCATGGAGTCGGGCGCTCGCGGCTGCCAGGTCATCCTTTCCGGCAAGCTCACCGGCGAGCGGCACCGGACGGAGCGGTTCAAGGCCGGGACGATCAAGTACTGCGGCGAGGCCGTCCATCTTCACATGGCGAAGGGCTTCTACCAGGCGCGCCTGAAGCCCGGCGTCATCGGCGTCAACGTCTGGATCATGAAGGCGTCGGCGAAGCTCCCCGACGAGATCAAGGTCAAGGGCGTCGAGGACCGGCCGAAGCCGATCGTCGTCGAAGGTCCCCCCGTCGAGGAAGGCGTCCCCGTCCTCCCGGAGGTCGTCACCCCCGAGGGGCCGGTCCCATGACGCTGCTCCGGATGAAGGAGCTCCGGGCTCTCTCCGATGACGATCTCCGCCGCAAGGTCGCCGACGCCGAGGGGGACCTCCTCCGCGAGCGCGGGATCGCCGCGATGGGCGGTGCGCCACCGAGCCCCGGGCGCATGCGCGCGCTCCGGACGAACGTCGCCCGCTCCCTCACCGTCCTCACCGAGCGCGCGAACGCCGCCCAGGCCGGGAAGAACCCGGCGAGGGCCGCGTAGGACCCGAGGTCGATCGTGACGCGCCGCGACCGGAGCCCCCCGAACGATCTCGCCGAAGCGCTCGCGGGCGAGCTCATCGGCGCGACGGTCCGTATCGACAAGCACCCGGGTCTGAACGGCGTGCCCTTGGAGGGCACGATCGTGGACGAATCGCTCGAGACGTTCCTCGTCCGGCTGCCGGGACACGGCCGGGTGCGCCGGATCCCGAAGGCCGGCGCCGAGGGGACGATTCTCCTCGGAGAGCGGCCGTTACCCTTAAGAGGCAACGCCCTTCGCGTGCGTCCCGAAGACCGCCCGAAGCGCCTGCTCGGTCGCGGTCGTTGGAGCTACGCATGACCCCTGCACGTCCGTCGAAGCCCCGGGCCCCCGCCGCGCGGCGGAGCCGGGACATCGGTCTCGACGTCCGGGCCCCCAAGGAGGCCTGCGACGACGCCCACTGCCCGTTCCATGGCCGCCTGCCCCTGCGGGGCCAGATCCTCGAGGGGACCGTCGTCTCCACGTCGATGCAGCGGACCGCTGTCGTCGAGCGGACCCTCCTGCACTACGTTCCCAAGTACGAGCGGTTCGAGAAGCGCCGTCGCCGCTACCTCGCGCACAACCCGCCCTGCCTCAAGATCGCCCTCGGCCGGCGCGTCCGGATCGCCGAGACCCGCCCGCTGTCGAAGACCGTCTCCTTCTGCATCGTCCAGGATCTGGGCGATGCGGCGCTCCGCGTCCAGGCCGAGGACCCGCTCGTCCCGACGCCCTCGGACAAGAAGGCCGTGCCGGAGGCCGCGAGCCCATGAAGGGACTTCCGGGTCGCCGCGGCCGCGGGCTGCCGAAGGGCGCCCGGTTGGACTGCGTCGACAACACCGGGGCGAAGATCGTCGAGATCATCGCGGTCCGCAACTGGCACGGGACCCACCGACGCTACCCGCGCGCGGGGATCGCCGACCTGATCATCGTCTCCGTCAAGAAGGGTACCCCCGAGATGCGGCGCCAGGTGCTGCACGCCGTTATCGTCCGGGCGCGCGCCCCGTTCCGACGCGCCGACGGGACCCGGCTCCAGTTCGAGGACAACGCCGCCGTCATCACGACGGAGACCGGCGAGATCAAGGGCTCGCAGATCAAGGGCCCCGTAGCGAAGGAAGCGGCCGAGCGATGGCCCCGGATCGCTGCGGCGTCCTCGATCATCGTGTAGGGGGGCCAAGGAACATGTCGACGACCTCGCACCTTCCGCGACGCCAAAGGAAGGCGCTCTACACCGCCGACCTGTTCGAGCGCCGGCGCCGCATGGCCGTCCCGCTCTCGCGGGAGCTCCGAAGGCGCTACGGCCGCCGTCAGCTGCCCGTCCGCAAGGGCGACACCGTTCGCATCCTCTCGGGGAGCTTCGTCGGGCGCGAGGAGCGCGTCGCGAAGATCGATCTCCAGAACTACTCCGTCACCCTCGACAACGTGACGGGGAAGACGGGCGACGCCAAGCTCAAGCCGCTCCCGGTGCGGCCGAACCACCTCGTCCTCACGAAGCTCAACCTCGCCGACCCGTGGCGCCGTCGCGTGCTCAAGGTCCCCGAGTCCGAGGCTCCCGCCGAGGAGGAGACGACCCCCGTCCCGACGCCCAAGTCGGAGCCCGTCGCCCCGGCGACGCCCGCGAAGAAGGAGGAGGACGAATGACGTTCCGTTTGAAGCGCCGCGCGGCCCCGCGCAGCTGGACCGTGCCCCGGAAGGGGACCAAGTGGATCAAGCGCCCCGCGCCGGGCCCCCACGCCCAGGACCAGTCGATCCCGCTCCTCCTCGTCCTCCGGGACCTCAAGCGCGTCGCCCATACCGCGCGCGAGGCCCGCGTCCTCGTCAACAACGGCTCCGTCCAGGTCGACGGGAAGATCGTCCACGACCTCGCGCGGGGCATCGGCCTCCTCGACACCGTCTCGCTCGGCGCGCCTTTGAACGAGCATTTCCGTCTCCTCCGCGACCGCCGCGGCAAGCTCACGCTCGTCCCGATCGCCGCGGCCGAGGCGACGATGAAGCTGGGCCGCGTCCGGTTCAAGCACACCGTCCCCGGCGGAAAGGTCGAAGTGACGCTCCACGACGGGCGGAACCTCCTGGTCCCCGCGAACTCGCCGTACAAGGTCGGCGACACGCTCAAGATCGAGCTCCCGTCGCAGAAGGTCCTGGGCCACCTCCCGCTCGCCCCGGGCCAGCTGGCCTACGTCGCGGGCGGCTCGCACGTCGGCGAGCTCGCGCGCGTCGAACGGATCGAGGTCCTCAACTCGCCCCAGCCGAACCGGGTCCACTTCAAGGAAGGCTTCTCGACGGTGAAGCACTACGTCTTCATCGTCGGCGACACCGCGCCGCAGATCACGATGCCGGAGGGTCTCGCCCGATGAGCGCCCCGGCCTCGAAGGCGCCCGCCGCGACGCCCGCCCCCGAGAACCGGTGGCGGACCGTCCGCATCCTCAAGATCGTCGTCAACTCCGGGGTGGGCGAGTCCGGCGATCCCCGGACGAAGGCCGAGCGCGTCCTCCAGATGATCGCCAAGCAGAAGCCCGTCGCCACGCGCTCGAAGGCGACGAACCGGGACTTCGGCATCCGGCAGGGCCAGGAGATCGGCGCGATGGTCACGCTCCGCGGCGCCGCCGCCGTCGACTTCCTCAACCGCGCCCTCGACGCGCGGGACCGCCAGTTCGACCCGGACTCGATCGACCGCGCCGGGAACTTCTCCTTCGGCCTCTCCGACTACACCGACTTCGCCGGGATGAAGTACGATCCCGAGATCGGGCTTCGCGGCATGGACATCTGCGTCTCGATGGGCCGCGCCGGCTACCGCATCCGCGACCGCCGCCTCAACTCCCGCCCGATCCCCCGCGCCCAGCGCGTCACCCGGGAGGAGACGCGCCGGTTCCTCGCCGAACAGTTCCACGTCACCTTCCTGGAGTAACGCCGATGAAGCCCAAGAAACTGTTCGGACGGAAGGTGGGGTGCCTGCGGTGCGACCGCAAGCGGGGCATCGTCCGGCGCTACGGCCTCCACCTCTGCCGCCAGTGCTTCCGCGAGGTCGCGGTGGATCTCGGGTTCCGGAAGTACCAGTAGGAGGGTCCTCATGCAGCACGATACACTCAACGATGCGCTCGTCACCCTGCGTCACGCCGACCAGCAGGGGAAGGGCCGGGTCGACCTCCAGCCGACGTCCCACCTCATCGGGGAAGTCCTCCGGATCTTCCGGGAGCACGAGTACATCCAGGACTTCGCCTTCGTCCCGTCCGGCAAGGGCGGCAAGTACGAGGTCACGCTGTCGCGGCGGATCAACTCGTGCGGCGTCATCAAGCCGCGGATCTCCGTTCGGGGCCGCGAGGTGGAGCGCTACGAGTCCCGATTCCTCCCCGCTCAGGACTTCGGCATCCTGGTCCTCTCGACCAACCAGGGCGTTATGAGCCACGCCCAGGCCCGCGAGCTCAAGATCGGAGGGAAGCTCCTCGCGTATGTCTACTGACGACGCCCTCCGCGATCACGTCCTGGTCCCCCTCCCCAAGGGGGTCACGGTGACCCTCCACGGGCCGACGCTCTCGGTCAAGGGCCCGCTCGGCACCGCCTCCCGAGGGTTCCCCCAGGACGCGCTCCGCGTCGCCCACTCGGGCGAGAACGTCCGCCTCACGCTCACCATCCCGGCGAACCGGAAGCGCGCGCAGGCGCTCCTCCATACCTGGGAGAGCCACACCAAGAACCTCATCGACGGCGTCACGACGGGCTTCGAGGCGAAGATGAAGGCCGTCGCGGCGCACTTCCCCATGAAGGTCTCCGTCAAGGACTCGACGCTCGTGATCGAGAACTTCCTCGGCGAGAAGCACCCGCGGAGCGCGCCCCTGGTCCCCGGCGTCGCCGCGAAGGTCGACGGCGACTTCGTCGTGCTCGAGGGGATCGACATCGAGCACGTCGGCCAGAGTGCCGCCAACATCGAGCGGGCGACCCACATCCGCGACTACGACCCGCGCGTCTTCCAGGACGGCATCTACATCGTCGAGCGCGCCCACGTGAAGGGGAGCGCCTAATGGCGGACGACGAGAAGAAGGCGGCCGCCGACGGCGACGCGAAGGCCCCGGCCGCGCCCGCCAAGAAGTCCTCGGCGAGGCCCGCCGCGAAGGCCGAGACCACGGAGAAGGCGCCCGCGAAGAAGAAGGCGGAGACCAAGCCCGCGCCCCGGCGCCCGACCCTCGACCCCGAGTCGGCCCGCCTCCTGCACGTCCGCGCGGACCTCTCCGGCCGCCGGCCGAAGTTCGTCCGGCAGGCGACCCACCGCTACTACCGCATCGGCCGCCGCGACTCGTGGCGACGCCCGCGCGGCCTCCAGTCCAAGCAGCGCCGGCACTACGGCTACCGATCGCGGATCGTCCGCGTCGGCTACGGCAGCCCCAAGGCCACGCGCGGCCTCACGCCCACCGGCTTTAGGCCGGTGATCGTCCGGACCGACGACGACATCACGAGGATCGACCCCGTGCGCGACGCCGTCGTGATCGCCCGCACCGTCGGCACGCGACGCCGCCTCGTCCTCGAGGAGGCGTGCCGGAAGCTCGGCCTGCACATCCTGAACCCGATCGTCAAGGAACGGGAGGAGACGTAGATGCCCGATCTCTCGAACCAGCGCCGGCTCGCCGCGGCGATCCTCAAGTGCGGGCTCGGCCGCGTGTGGGTCGACCCCGCGAGCCAAGAAGAGCTCGCCGACGCCGTCACGCGCGCCGACGTTCGGAGCGCCATCAAGGCCGGGGTCATCCGGCGCAAGGCGATCCAGGGCACGTCGCGCGTCCGCGCGCGCCGGCACGCCGAGGAGGTCCGCAAGGGCCGCCACCAGGGCGACGGCTCGCGCCGCGGAACCCCCCAGGCGCGGATCACCCGCAAGCGGCGATGGATCCGACGTATCCGCGCCCAGCGCGACCTCCTCAATACGCTCCGCACGGAGAAGAAGATCCCGCCGTCCGTCTACCGGGAGTTCTACCGGCGGGCGAAGGGCGGCATGTTCCGCAGCCGCGCCCACCTCGTGATCAACCTGCGGCTCGCCGGCCATCTCGTGGAGGCGAAGCCGTGAGCATCGGTCCGGCCTACAAGGTCCCGTTCCGGCGGCGCCGCGAGGGGAAGACCGACTACCGCACGCGGCTCAAGCTCCTCAAGTCGAACCGCCCGAGGGCGGTCGTCCGCTTCTCGCGCGGCCGCGTCCTCGTCGCCATCACGACGTACGACCCCAAGGGCGACCGAATCGTGGCCGCGGCCGAGAGCGCCGAGCTCCCGAAGATCGGCTATCCCGAGCACGGCCTCGTCTCGACGCCCGCGGCGTACCTGACGGGCTACCTCGCCGGCATGCGCGCCAAGCGCGCGGGCCACGAGACGGCGGTCCTCGACGCGGGCCTCCGACGGCCGGCCCAGGGCGGGCGCCTCCTCGGGGCCCTCAAGGGCCTCCTCGACGCCGGGATCAAGATCCCGCACGGCGAGGCGGCGTTCCCGAAGGCCGACCGGCTCAACGGGACGCACCTCCGCCCGGCGCTCCCGAAGCCCTTGGAAACCTACAAGACCGAGCTCGGCAAGGTCGTCGACCGCCCTAAGGAGACCACCGCATGAGCGCCGGTACCATGCCCCCGTCGCGCGGCTTCGGCCCCGGCGGCCCGCCCCCGCCCCCGCCCTGGGTCCCGAAGACGGAGCTCGGTCGGCGCGTCCACTCTGGCGAGATCACCACCATGGCCGATGCGATCCGCTCCGGCCTTCCGCTCCGCGAGGCGCAGATCGTCGATCAGCTCCTGCCGAACCTGCACGACGAGGTCCTGGACGTGAACATGGTCCAGCGGATGACCGACTCGGGCCGACGGTTCAAGTTCGCCGTCACCGTGGTCGTCGGCAACGGCGACGGGTTCGTCGGGTTGGGCCGCGCCAAGGGCAAGGAGGTCGGCCCGACGATCCGCCGGGCGATCGATCGGGCGAAGCTCCAGGTCGTCGAGGTCCTCCGCGGCTGCGGCTCGTGGGAATGCGGCTGCGGCCGGCCCCACACCGTCCCCTTCCAGGCGATCGGCCGCGTCGGCTCCGTGGTCGTGCACTTCAAGCCGGCGCCCCGGGGCGTCGGGCTCGCCGTCGGCGACGTCGCGAAGCCGGTCCTCCGGTTCGCCGGCATCACCGACGCGTGGGGGTACACCGACGGCCACACGAAGACGACGGTCAACTACGCTCAGGCCGCGTTCCGTTCCCTGGTCGCGCTCAACGAGATCAAGGTCACGGAGGCGGACGCGCAGCGGCTCAAGATCGTGCGCGGCGCCGTCGGCACCTCGATCCTTCCCCCAAAGGAGCTCCTGCCTCCCGGTCCGCGCGGTGGCGGCCGGCGGGGCGGTCCCCCGGGACGCGGGGGGCCGGGTCGCGGCGGACCCGGCCGCGGTCCCCCGGGCCGACGCCCACCGCCGAGGAGGTAACGATGGCGTGGATGGTCATTCGGGTGCGCGGGACGATACATGCTCGGCACGACATCGAGATGACGCTCGACCAGCTGCACCTCACGCGCCCGAACCATGCGACGGTCCTCCCCGAGGCCGAGGCGTTCCGTGGGATGCTCGTGAAGGTCCAGGGCTACGTGACGTGGGGCGAGGCCGAGCCCGAGACGATCGGCCTCCTCCTCAAGGAGCGCGGCGTGACCGTCGGCGGCGAGAAGATCGGCGACGCGGGCGGCTCGTCGCCGTCGTCGGACCTGCCCAAGCTCACGAAGGCGGTCCTCACGAACGGGCTGCTCCGCGCCGAGGGGCTGCGCCCGCTCTTCCGACTTCGCGCCCCGAAGGGCGGCTGGCGATCGACGAAGCGCTCCTTCGCCTTGGGCGGAGCGCTCGGCTACCGCGGCCGGGCGATCAACGACCTCGCGCGGAAGATGCTGTAGGGATCGATATGCCGAGCCGCACGAGGAAGTTCCGGGGATCGCGCACCCACGGCCGTGGGATCAAGGCGGGCCGCGGCGCCGGCAAGCAGGGCGGACGCGGGAACGCGGGGCTCCACAAGTACAAGTTCAAGTCGATGCTCATCTACGCGCCGAACCACTTCGGGCGGCACGGCTTCAAGCGGCCCCCCGAGATCGTCGACAACCCGACGTCGGTGAACGTCGGCGAGCTCGAGGGCCTAGTCCCGCTGTTGAATGCGGCGCACGCGCTCCAGCGCACCGGTCCCGCTACCGTCGCGGATCTCTCGAAGGTAGGCGTCGATCGGCTGCTCGGCGGCGGCGATCCGCCGACGAGCTGGTCCGTCTACGTCGCGCACGCGACGAAGCACGCACGCGAGAAGGTCACCGTCCTGAAAGAGCCCCCCGCGCTCGCGGCATGACCCCCCTCCCGAAGGGTATATAGGACCCTGCCCGGCTGCAACGAGGACGGATGGCGGAAGAGGAGATCCCCCGCAACTACGCTTGGGCGCTTCCCCTCGCCGTCGTCGGCTTCGTCCTCCTCGCGCTCGACTGGTACTGGGCGACCCCGACGCCGATCGCGTTCGCGATCACCGCCCTCGCCCTGTTCGTCGTCCTGGGGCTCTTCTTCCTCGGACTCTCGTACGACGGGCCTAAATCGAAGCTCTACGGGCTGAAGCCGATCACGTCGCGGATGCCGGCCGTCGCCCAGCCGAAGGGCCACGTGCACTTCCGCACGAAGATGTTCTGGACGATCTCCGTCCTGTTGATGTACTTCCTCCTCACGAACATCTTCCTCTACGGCGTCGACCAGCAGACGGTCGTCGACCTGTTCCAGTCCTACCGCGCGATCCTCGCCGGGCAGCAGGGGACGCTGATGCACCTGGGCATCGGCCCGATCGTCACCGGGTCGATCATCATGCAATTGTTCACGGGCGCGAAGATCATCAACCTGGACCTCACCGACGACGAGGACAAGGGGATGTACCAGGGCGCGCAGAAGGTCATGGTCGTCGCGATGATCTTCGTCGAGGCGATCCCCCAGGTCTTCGGCTACCTGTTCCCCTCGGCGTCGCTCATCTCGTCGCTCAACGTGACGTCGCCCGGCAACGGGACGCTGCTCGCGGACACCATCATCATCGCGCAGCTCGTCTTCGGAAGCTACCTCGTCTTCCTCATGGACGAGGTCGTCTCGAAATGGGGGATCGGGAGCGGCATCTCCCTGTTCATCGCCGCGGGCGTCTCGCAGCAGATCGTCCAGGGGACGCTCAACTGGCTCCCGGCGAATCCGGGCGCGATCAGCGCCACCAACCCGCCGTCCGGCACGATCCCGAAGGCGCTCTGGTTCTTCACCCACTACAACGCGCAGCAGCTCGCCGGCGGGGGGTGGGAGCAGATCCTCTTGCATTCGCCGAACCCCGTGGTGGCCCTCGCGGGCACCGCCACGATCTTCTTCATCGTCGCGTGGACGGAGTCGACGCGCATCGAGCTGCCGCTCTCGCACGCGGAGGCCCGCGGGGCGCGCGGCCGCTACCCGCTGCGCCTGATCTACGCGTCGAACATCCCGGTCATCCTGATGTCGGCGCTCCTCGCGAACGTCTCGATGTTCTCGATCCTGCTCTGGTCGAACGGGACGCTGAAACATTTCCCGCTTATCGGGGGGAAATGGTGGATCGGGTCGTATGCGAGCTCGTCGCAGCAGGCGCAGTTGCTCGGGGTGTCGCAAACGACCCCGCTGACCGGCGGGGCGTACTATCTGTCGACGGTCAACGGCCTCGAATCATGGCTCCTACCGCTCCTGAACTACCAGACGTACGGCTCCCTCCTCGTCGGCCACCAGTGGTGGCAGGACCTCGCCCACGTCGGGATCTACTTCTCCGTCATGGTCATCGGGTCGATCATCTTCGCCCGGTTCTGGATCCAGACGACGAACATGGGCCCCGAGGCCGTGGCGCGGCAGATCGAGGCCTCCGGGATGCAGATCCCCGGCTTCCGGCGTGAACCGCGCGTCCTGCGGCGCGTCCTCGCCCGCTACATCCCCGTGATCACCATCATCTCCGGTGCGGCCGTCGGCGCGCTGGCCGCGGGGGCCGATCTCATCGGGACCGTTGGGAACGCCAGCGGGACCGGGGTGCTGCTCACCGTCGGGATCATCATCAACCTCTACGAGGCGATGGGCCGCGAGCAGCTGATGGAGATGAACCCGCT
>Ga0209415_10000076_pt1 | contig 136172 bp, 128 predicted proteins | sample PeaSoiSIISIP2007_FD_187696 | JGI IMG/M metagenome (GOLD analysis project Ga0209415, IMG submission 187696) | Peat soil microbial communities from Weissenstadt, Germany - SII-SIP-2007 (SPAdes) (version 2) | ecosystem: Environmental > Terrestrial > Soil > Wetlands > Peat | place: Germany... | reverse complement strand
TTTGAACCCCCACGCCTTTCGGCGCCACCCCCTCAAGATGGTGTGTCTGCCAGTTCCACCACTTCCGCTTTGAATCAGACCGCAGGTCAATTGGAGGGATCGCAGGAATCCGCAGTTTATAGCTGATTCCGCAGGCGTTTCATGCGCGCCCGATGCAGTCAAATCTTACACTGCTGAATAATAGGACAGCAAGCGGCTAGGTAACCCGTCGAGATCGATGCGCCTTGCATATTGACGAACGCCTTCCGCAAAGGAATAATGCCGCCGCGATTCCCCTCGCGGTCTTATTGAGGTGTTATTGTGGCCGATCACACTGCTCCGCGCACACGCATATGAAGGACATCCACGCTGGAGCGGACTTCTTGCTCGGCGTCATCGTTGCCCTGGCCATTGAAAGAGCCTTGGAGAGCTTTCTGCACGGATTGAATCACAACTGGCTGGCGGACCCGCTCCGCCCGTTGCTGACGGCAGCGGAAATGTCGCCGGAACTTGCCCAGAAGTGTCTTGAATTCGCGCGCCTCATCCTGTTCATGGTGATGATTGTTCGCTTCTATTTTGGCTGGATTTTCTATTCGCACAAGACACACCTGGAGGCGGGTCTTCCCAATCCCGTGGCTTATCGCAGAGATTTTTTTAGCGCGCTGTTTCACTTCGCGCTCTTTTATGCCTGGAGTCTGACGATCACGACGCGCATGCGGTTCTGGCTCATCCTGAATCCTTTTCTGATCGGGATGGCGGCCGTTCTTCTCTACGACATTTTATGGGTCCGGTGGCTGCACGCGACCGGATCAGCCCGAAAATGGGCGTGGCGAAACGGCATGACCGTGGTTTGGTGCTCGGTGCTGCTGCTGATCTTTGCCTTGACGGGAAGAAACTTGGTTGCGCAATTTCCCGCAGCCGCGTTGCTGGCGGAATCCCTGCTCGTGCTATTACCCGTGTTTCTCATCAGCCGAATCGATATATTGGAAACTATCAAAGGCGCCGACCCGGAAGCGAAGCTTTTCGTGTTGTTCGGGCCTGCGGTCAAGCTCTGATGGCTCGCCGCGTCTTAAGCTTGGACAAGGCTTTGTGAATGGCAGCGGCAGCCTTTTCTTCGTCGCCAAAAGGCAGGTACAGCCTCACGTCGGCGGACTCGGTCAACATTAGGTTGTACGGGGTGGTCTTGGTGTCTCCCGACGAGCGAAAGTCCGTCCGGTAAACCACAATCGGCTTTTTCTTGTAGGCGTAGCCGCATTCCCAGCAGGTGCCCGAATCGGGGTCTGGCCCGTCCATATTCGCTACGACGACATCGGAGGAATCAAGGCCGCTCACGTCCATCTTGAAAATGTCCTTGGCGCCTCGCGTGCGAGGCTCGTGCTCTTGCGGCAACCACACCGCGTGGCCGTATTTCTTTTCAAGCAGATCGCGAAGCCTTCGGTTGAACGACCGTTCCGCGGCGGTGAATAGCGGTCCAGCAAGATAGATCTTCATAAGCAAGCCAAGAATTGCCGCCTGAAGTATAGCCAAGCGCTGTCGCTTTTCCAAAAGGTCGTGGAACTCAAGGCTCGTCCTAGACATCAGCGCCACGCGGTCAATGGGCAGCTTTGGCTTTTATGGCCATGATCGCCAAAACCACGCCACTGGAGGCTTTGCAGAACTCGCTAATCCCTCCTATCGCAATATCTTCTGAAACCTTCTGGCCGGAGGAGGCCTTCCTCACCACCTCTCCTGCGGCCTTGTGAAAGCGGGTGTGTTCGGTTTTCAGCCTGGCGTATTCAGGGAGTGCGGAGTGTTTCAGCCCGTCTCCGGCTATCCACTGGCCCAAGGGGCATTTGGTGTCCAAGCTGACGGTAGCGGCGTCCAGGCTGCCATCGGGATTTGTTAGGTAGGCGGACAGCTTCGTTTTCCACTGGGAATGCGCGGCAATTGCCTCGTCGAAATCCATCAGTCCTCCTCTTTACTTTGCGAATGGCAAGCCTTGGCAGGCGGAATCTGTCCGCAGGGGCAGGGCTTGACAAAACCATCGGCCAGGCAACGGGAAGGATTAGCGGGCACCGGACTGGCGGCATGCTCCTCCCGCGCGGAAGGGAAAGCGAGACCGTCAGCTCACAACCAAGGGGGCATAGGGTATCATCAGCAGAATGGCTCGCTTGCACCCGTTCCAGACCGATGATCCCAGGCTTGGGCCCGTCCACGATAAGGTTCTTGCTCGCGAGCGCCTGACGCCCGATGATGCCTTGCTCCTTTACCGAACGGGCGACATTCTGGCGGTGGGCTGGCTGGCAAATCACATTCGCGAGCGGATGCACGGCGATATCACCTATTTCAACGTCAACCGGCACCTTAATCCAACCAACGTCTGCGTGGCCGCCTGTCGCCTGTGTGCCTTTGGCCGCAAAAAAGATTCGCCCGGTGCCTACACCATGGCGCTTCAAGAAGCCTTCCAGACCGCTGCCTCGGGATATAACGAGGCGGTCACCGAGTTTCACATCGTCGGCGGCCTGCATCCCGATCTGCCGTTCCAATACTTTCTTGACTTGATCTCCGGCCTCAAACGACGCTTTCCGCAGGTGCATTTGAAAGCTTTTACCATGGTCGAAGTGGCTTATCTGGCCAAGCGTTCCAAGCTGTCGATTAAGGAGACGCTGGAGCAGATGAAAGCCGCTGGCGTCGATTCACTTCCCGGGGGCGGGGCAGAAATCTTTGCCGACCGCGTGCGCCACATCATTTGCGATCACAAGATTGATGGCGATCAATGGCTGGATACGGCCCGCCTTGCCCATCAGATCGGCCTGAAATCGAACGCCACCATGCTCTACGGCCACGTGGAAAACGACGAAGACCGCGTGGATCACTTGCTGAAGCTGCGTGCGCTGCAGGACGAAACTGGCGGCTTCCAGACTTTTATTCCGCTGGCCTTCCATCCCGACAATACTCCGCTGCAGCATCTGGCGAAAACCACAGGCATGCTCGACATTAAGCAGATCGCGGTCAGCCGGCTGGTGCTCGACAATTTCCCCCATATCAAAGCCTACTGGCAGATGATGACCGCCAAGATCGCCCAAATTTCCTTGCGCTTCGGCGCCGATGACATCGACGGAACCGTAATCGAAGAAAAGATTTACCACGACGCCGGAGCGACTACGCCGCAAGGCATGCGCCGGCAGGACCTAATTCGCTTGATCAAAGAAGCTGGCCGCGAGCCGATTGAGCGGGACACGCTGTACCGCCCCGTTACGCGGACGGAGACGTCGGTTACAGTGGCGGTGTGAGATCTTGCGTAACACTTTGTCACATCCAAAGTTCTACTCTCCGCGGCTTCCCCTCCAAAATTCACGTTTGACACCTTAGCGCGAGGCGTAAAATCAAATCGTGATAGACAAGCTTCACGGGACCCGCTACCCGTCGTCCGAGGCTCACATATGAATGTGCATATCACTTATAAACTGCATAAGACCTCCGACATCGAAAAGGAAATCAACCACCTGTTGGAAAAACTGGGCAAGCGCCTGCAGATCTTTCGCCCGGAGCTGGTGCATCTGAAGGGAGTGGTGGAAGAAACTTCTCCGCCCAGGCGAATCTCCGTCTCGCTGAACCTGCGCCTGCCTTCGGGGCAAATGGCGGCACAGCATTCGGCGTCCACGCCTGCAGGCGCCGCGAAGGTTGCCTTTGACGACCTGCTGCAACAGGTTACCAAACATAAGGACATGCTACGCAATCCGCACAAATGGTCGCGCCGGGGCTCGGCCAACGGGCGCTCCGAACGGCAGGTGCCATTCGAGGAGACATTTGCGTCGGCTCAACCCTCGAGGGCATCCGCCGATGACATCCGTTCGTACGTGAATGCAAATCTCAAAAGGCTCGAACTTTTTGTCGAACGCGAGCTGTATTTCCGGGAAACCGCCGCACAGGTTCGCAGCGATTCGGTCGCCAAAGAAGAAGTGGTGGATGAGGCCATCGCGCGAGCGCTCGGCGATGGCGGGGAGAAGCCGGAGCGGCTGGCTCTCGAACCCTGGCTCTACCGCCTGGCCATCCGCGCCATGGACGACTTGGCTTCCGGGGCGCGGGAAATCGATTCAGCGGTGCACCTTGAGGAATCCGCACGGCTGCAGAACGTCAAAGCCAGCGATGAGCCCGAATTGCAATTTCACCAGCCCGACGAAACCCTAAGCGAAGAAAACGTGATTGCCGACCGGCGCGTAGCCACGCCGGAAGATATCGCTGCCTCCGACGAGATGATCAACTTAGTGCACCGCGCCCTAGGCCGCACCAGCCGTTCCGATCGTGAGGCCTTCATCCTGCATGCCATGGAGGGTTTCTCGGTAGAGGAAGTCGCCGCCATTACCGGACGCAGCTCCGAGGGTGTGCGTTCGTCCATCGCCTCGGCTCGCGCGCAGTTGCGCGAGTCGCCCGCGCTGGCGGGGCGCCTTGGCAATCGATCGCTACCTAGGACCGGTGTGGCGTAGGTGACCACGCTTCGCGGCCGAACGCGAGCGAGTCGGTCGCGCTCACTCAGAACGCGTCAATCCCCGTCACACTCGATCCGATAATCAACGTGTGAATGTCGTGGGTGCCTTCGTAAGTCTTCACCGACTCCAGATTCGCCATGTGGCGGAAGATTGGGTACTCGTCGGCCACGCCATTGGCACCCAGAATGTCGCGCGCCATGCGGGCGCACTCCAACGCCATCCAGACATTATTTCGCTTCGCCATGGAAATGTGCTGGTGCTGAACTCTGCCAGCGTCTTTCAGCCGCCCTACTTGCAAGACCAGAAGCTGCGCTTTGGTAATCTCGGAAATCATCCAGGCGAGTTTTTCCTGCACCAGTTGGTGCGAAGCGATGGGCTGATCACGGAACTGCTTGCGGAAAAGCGCATACTGCAACGCACAGTCGTAACAAGCCATAGCCGCGCCGATCGCTCCCCAGGCAATGCCGTAGCGCGCCTGGTTCAGGCACATTAGCGGAGACTTCAGGCCCGAGCTCCCCGGCATCAGAGCCGACTCCGGCACCCGTACGTCTTGCAGCGACAAACTCGAAGTCACCGACGCCCGCAGTGACCACTTACCGTGAATATCTTCGGAACGGAAGCCGGGCCGATCGGTTTCCACCAGGAAGCCGCGGATATTGTTGCGCTCGTCTTCTACCTTGGCCCAGATCACCGCCACGTCGGCAATCGAGCCCGACGTGATCCACATCTTCTCGCCGTTCAGCACATATTCACTGCCCGCTTTGCGTGCACGCGTGCGCATGCCGCCGGGATTGGACCCGAAGTCCGGCTCGGTCAGCCCGAAGCAACCGAGTTTTTCGCCCTTCTGCAAAGCGGGAAGCCACGTCTGTTTCTGCTCGTCGCTGCCGAAAGCGTGAATCGGGTACATCACCAGAGCGGATTGCACGCTGACAAAACTGCGCACGCCGGAGTCGCCGCGCTCCAGTTCCTGCATGACCAGGCCATACTCCACATTGGACATCTCGGCGCAGCCATAACCCTTCAGCGAAGCGCCAAAGAAGCCAAGATCGGCCATGGGCTTGACCAGCTCCCGCGGGAAACGTCCGGCACGGTTGCACTCTTCAATGATAGGAATGAGGTTGTCTTCAATGAATTGCCGCGAGGTATCGCGGACCAGGCGTTCCTCGTCGCTGAGCAAGGTATCGAATTCGAGGAAGTCCACTCCCCGGAACTTGATGGCCATGGAGGGCTCTCGCTTCTGTCTCCCGGCTCAAATAGCGTGCGCGAGAGACAGATGACGGTAGCAAAGCGGCAGAAGAGCGTCAAACCGCTCGATGCACAAAGAGGGCACACTCCCTACATGGCCGTAACCCAATTGCGGCGCTCAATAAAGGTCGGAGGCTCATAGGTGCGCCCTTTCGCCAGCCGATTTTCCTCGCGGCGGTTGGCCCAGAGCAACGCAGGCCCCAGCGCTGCCGCCGTCAGACGGGCAACAACCGGGAACTCCTTCTCTACCTCGCGGCGCAGCTCGTGAATCTTGTCGCTCACGCCGCGATTGACTCTCTTGAATTCCTTCTCCATTACCCATAGCGCCGCGTTGTAAGCATGGGTGAGCTTCTTCGCCTCCCGCGCAAACCGTTCGCGCACGCGCGGGTCGGGATAATTCTTGTAGCGCTGCCAGCCCTGCAGGATGGTTTGGCACATGCGATAGAGGCTCGGCCCGTTGCGCTCGAAGTCGCGCCGGAAGGCGCCATCCAGAAAGCCCTTCGACTCTTCTCGGGAAATCGCGGCGTGCTGGAAGTTGAATTTGAACTGCCCGTGCACGTCGGCGACGTCAACGTCGGTGAGCAGGCGTCCCTGCTCGGCCATCTCCTGATAAAGCGGCGTGCCGGGAACCGGCGTGTACAGCATGAATTGATGAAAGTCGGTCTGGTAGCTGACCGCCGATTCGATTTCCTGGCCGATGTTCTCTGGCGTGTGGTGCTCCAGTCCGATGATCGTCGACCCTTGGACCCGTATGCCGTGTTCGCGAAGCTCTCGGGTGAGCTGGCCAATGTCGGCGCCCTGCAGCTTGCTATAGCCGGCGATGGGAGATTCCAAGCCCATCCACACCCAGGAAACTCCCAGTTCGACCAGTTCCAGCATGGTGTATTTGCGAATCGCGTTGGCGGAAGCAAAAACCGAAAGTTCCCAGCTTTTGCCGGCCTCCTTCATGCGTTCGAGCAAGCGCATGGCGCGCGTGCGGTGCAGAAGGAAGTTCTCATCCATCACGAAGAAGGAGTTCACTTCGAGTTCAGCTTCGATCTTGCACATCACGTCGAATAGTTCGTCGCCGGTTTCGTAGAAATTGACAAACTTTCCTTTGCCGCCAAAGAAAGCGGACGTAGTGCAGAAGTTGCAGCCCATGGGGCATCCGACCGAGGGGATGATGGTGGCTGCCGTCCCGCCCTTGCGCTGCGGTAGACGCACTCCCATGATGCGTGTCTGCAGCCCGGACACAATGGCGGGATGGCGAATCGGCGCGTGCTCATCCTCTCCCAGGTAGCGCCGCATCCAGGAGATGCCTTCTCCGCGTACGATGTGATCGGCGTCGATCATCATGTCCAGGCCGGGAAGGGCAGCGACGTGGCCGCCCACCACGATCGTCGAGTGAGGCGATAGCTCCCGCACCATGCGGCACATTTCCCGAACCTTGCGCACGTTCACAATAATCGAGGAGATTCCGACAATGTCGTAGTGATTGGCGGTCAATTCGCGAGCAAAGGCTTTACGCGTGGGAAAATCCAGCACGCTGCAGGGCGCAGAAATATTCTCCTGGATCATCATGATGCCCCAGGAACGATGAAACATGCGCAACGAGAAACTGCCTTGCGCACGTGTGACCTGGTTGTGGTACAGCTCCATGGGGTTGATGGAGCGGCTGCCAAATTCATCGTCTTGCGCATAAGGACCGAAAACCGAACTGAGCAGGATGCGAGCGCGAATTCCTTTTGGGTGAGTTTCCATAGGTATATGTCTTGCAGATTAAGCGCGGCGTGGGCGATTCGCGGTGATGGGAGGCACATTACAAAACTATTACATTAGACGAAATCAGCAGTCGCTGAACGCGGGATGGTTAGGAGGACAAACGTGTGTTGAGATGCGTCCGAAGCTCAAAGAGGCAAAAAGCTCAGCTCCACCGCGCATTCAGCCTGCCATCGTGCCGCCGCGCCTCGAGCCCAGCTAACGCACGACGGAAGATCTCTTCCGGAGATCCCACGGCTTCAACCGGCGTGAGCACCCCGAGGTTCTCGTAGAACTGAATGAGGGGTGCCGTGCTCCGCTGATAAGCCTCCAGGCGGACCGCAATCGATTCCGGCCGATCATCTTCGCGCTGATACAGTGGTCCGCCGCAATGGTCGCATAGGCCTTCGTTCCGAGGCGGCTGCGCGGATACGTGGAAAATTGCTTTGCATTTCTCGCAAGTGCGGCGGCCGCTCAAGCGGGAGACAATTTCCGGAACCGGAAGCTCGTAGTTCAAGACGGCATGCAACGGGATTCTCTTTGCTTCCAGCAGTTTCTTCAATGATTCGGCCTGAGCTAGGGTTCGTGGAAATCCGTCCAGCACGAAGCCGCCCTGGCACTCGAGACAGCCGGCTCGCTCCCGCACCATTTCCCACACGGTAACGTCCGGCACCAGCTCGCCCCGGCGCATGAAATCCAGGGCCGCGGCCATGGCAGGAGTCTGATCACATGCGCTTCGGGTCTTCGCCGCGCGAAACACGTCGCCCGTCGAAAGATGGCAAACCCCCATGCGCCGGCTCAGCAGCGCCGCTTGCGTACCTTTGCCCACGCCGGGCGCGCCCAGCAAAACCAACCGCCACGCCGGATCGACTCGCACCGGAGGCTTTGAGCATGTGGCTGCGGGCCCTTCCAGCCAGGCGGCGCGATTGTTTTCCTCTTTCATAGGCACCTTCAAGTTTGGGTTGCGCTGGCGAGTTCTCTCGCTGCGTCGCCCCCGAATTCTGCATGCACGCTCTTAACAGTACGGGTGCGGAAAACCGCCCGCTGTGATCGCAATCACGTTGGCCAATGACGCCATTCCGGCTGGAAGCCAGGCGCCGGGGTCACGCAATATGACCCCATGATCACGATTCTGCTGTTGACCATCTCCAACATTTTCATGACCTTCGCCTGGTAAGGCCATCTGAAATACCGTCAAGCGCCGCTCTTCAAAGTGATTCTCATCAGCTGGCTGATCGCGTTTCTGGAATACTGCTTTCAGGTGCCCGCGAGCCGCATTGGCTCCTATGAGTTCACTGCTGCCCAGCTCAAGACCATCCAGGAAGTCATCACGCTCTCTGTGTTTTCGGTCTTCTCCGTGTTCTACCTGGGACAACCCCTGCGCTGGAACTACCTGGTGGGCTTTGGAATGATGGTGTTAGCGGTCGCTGTGATTTTCAAGAAATGGTGACCAGACCGTCCAGCAGCCAAAGGCATCTTGAACCCACGCGGGTTTTCCCGTAGAAGGGAATCAGTCGAAGGATGGAAGCCCGCCAGCATTGCCCCCATGGGCCGCTTCCCGAAGTACGTTTCTGTTGACAATCTTTTTGCAAACTATTTGTGAGCAAAACGGTTCACAGCATCTAAGCTGTCTAGGTGCTCGCGGGACGGCCCGTCGCGTAAGGAACAGACAATTAGGGAGTTCATGACTTTCGGGTCGAAGAAGAAAACGATCTTATTGGCTGCGGCGGTATGGACCTGCGCATTGTGGGTTCCGGCTGCGGTCGCGGCGCCCAGCCTTTCCGCCGGCCTGTCTCTGGAAACCGGCTTCCATCTACTCTACGGTCTTGATTTCGCCCGCGCCCACCAGGTGTTTGCCGCCTGGACGCAGCAGCATCCCGACGATCCGCTCGGCCCGGTTTCCGACGCGGCAGGCTTGCTCTTTTCGGAATTCGACCGTTTGGGCGTGCTGGAATCCCAGTTCTACGAAAGCGACCATGCCTTTGACGCGCGTAAGCAGCTCTCGCCCGATCCCGCGGTCCGCGCTCATTTCAACGCTGAGTTGAACCTCGCCGAGGACCGGGCCAATGCCCGTCTCGCCAAAGACGCCAAGGATCGCGATGCTTTGTTTGCCATGACGCTCTCTTCTGGTCTGCAAGCCAATTACGCGGCGTTAATCGACAAGCGCAACCTGGCTTCTTTGCATGACACCAAACAGGCCACGTTTTGGGCCGAACAATTGCTGGCGGTTGATCCCAATTGCTCCGACGCCCGCGTGGCTACCGGCTTTAGCAAATATCTAATCGGCAGCATGGCCGCTCCAGTGCGCTGGGTCCTGCGTCTGGGGGGGATTGCCGGAGACAAGAACGCCGGCATTGCCGACCTGCAAATCACCGCCGCCCACGGTCATTACCTGGCTCCATTTGCTCGCATTCTGCTAGCCGTCGCCTATGTGCGGGATAAAGACAAACCTCGCGCCCGCGAAATCCTGGCCTCGCTGCGTGACGAATTCCCCGGAAACCCGCTTTTCGCCCGCGAGATTGCCCGGCTTGATTCCGGCCAATGATGCACAGCAGGTCCTGCTCCGGTAGTCCGTACAAGTCCTAACCGTTTGCAATCTGCAAGTCTAGGCCCCACTCTCGGACATTCATGGTAAATTCACGATTTTGTAACCTCCCTGTAACACTTGAAACGTAGAACCCTTGTAACTGACTAAAGGAGGAAACAACGAGTGCTACGCAAAATTGCGCTTCTGTGTCTGGCTTTGGCGGTACCTGCTGTAGGGCAGACCACACTGAATGGGGCGGGCGCAACCTTCCCGAACCCGATGTATTCCAAGTGGTTTAGCGACTACCACAAACTTCATCCCGATATTGAGATCAACTATCAGCCGATTGGCAGCGGCGGCGGTATTCGCCAAGTGTTGGCCCAAACGGTTGATTTTGGCGCCAGTGACGGCCCTATGACCGACGAGCAATTGTCCCAGGCGAAGATCAAAATCCTCCACATCCCCACTGTCCTCGGTGCCGATGTTCCGGCGTACAACATTCCTGGGGTAAACCAAGAGCTTAAGTTCACGCCAGATGTTCTGGCGGATATTTTTCTTGGTAAGATCAGCTCCTGGAACGACCCCCGTATCGCCAAGGCAAACCCTGGAGTCAATTTTCCAGCCCAGCCCATCATTGTCATCCACCGCTCGGACGGCAGCGGGACCACCTATATCTTCACCGACTATCTTTCCAAGATCAGCTCCGATTGGGCCGGCGGCCCGGGCAAGGGAACCTCGGTAAAATGGCCGGTCGGCCTTGGCGGGAAGGGCAACGAAGGCGTGGCCGGCCTGATCCGGCAGATGGATGGCTCCATCGGATACATTGAGCTCATCTACGCCGTGCAGAACAAAATCAACTATGGTGTGGTCAAGAACGCCTCCGGTAATTTCGTGAAAGCCAGCCTGGAGAGTGTGACGGCCGCAGCCGCCTCGGTTCCTAAAATGCCGGCGGACTTCCGTGTTTCCATCACCAACGCCCCGGGAAAGGATGCCTATCCCATCTCCAGCTTCACGTGGCTGCTGATTCCGGTTCAGTCGAAAGATGCAGCCAAAGGAAAGATATTGGTCGATTTTCTCAACTGGATGCTCGATGACGGGGAAAAAATGACCGCCGATCTCACTTACGCGCCTCTTCCCGCGAGCGTGGCGGAAAAGGTCCGGGCGGCAATCCAACAAGTACACTAAGCAAGCCCAGACTCGGAAAGCCAGCCGCATGGCGGGCATTCCGCCCCCCGGCTGGCTGCAGTTTAAACTGGAGGTCGCTCCTGCGGAGCGACCTCCAGAGTTTGTTTTATACTTGCTGTCCGGACGAAGATTCGCCGGAAATCCCTAGTTTTGGTGCTTCCTTTCTGTGTTGTCATTAGGGGCTTCCAAAATCCGTACCAAACCGGCAAGCTGATAGATGTGCAAGAGAAAACGCTTGGCCGGGCGTGGAAGTGCCAGCCCGGATTGAAGGGCGTCATTTATTCTTGTATTCTCGCGGCGGCCCGAGGGGAAGGATGTCGCCCCGGAGCCTGCCCATACATACTCACCGCAGGGAGATCGCGCGCCTAAGTTTTGCTGAATCCGGCAGCGCCGAGTTATGGCACGCTTTTCGCTCGACAATCCGGCTTATTACATCAACCGCGAGCTTTCCTGGCTGGCTTTCAACCGCCGCGTCCTCGAAGAGGCCCAGGACGAAGCCAACCCGCTGCTCGAGCGCCTGAAGTTCCTTGCTATCAGCGCCAGCAACCTCGACGAATTCTTCGAGGTCCGGGTTGCCGGTCTGGTGCAGAAAATCGAAGACGGACACACCGAAGCCGGACCCGACGGCCTTACTCTGTTGGAAGAGCGCGACGCCATCTCCCAAGAAATTCACGAGTTCGTCGACCATCAATATCATTGCTGGAACGAGACTCTGCGTCCCGCTCTCAGCCAGAATGGCATTCGCGTGTTGGGCCTGCATGAGCTAGGCCCCAAGGCACGCGCGTTTATCGACGAGTATGCCGAGCGCGAACTCGACCTGCTGCTGACTCCAGTTACGGTGGATCCCGCCCATCCCTTTCCCCGGGTGATCAACAAAGCTCTGTGCGTGGCCTTTCTGCTGCGCCGCCGGCGGCGCTCTTCGCTCACCTACACCGGCGTGGTCACCGTGCCCCGCGCCCTGCCGCGCCTGGTGCGCCTGCCCTCCGAGGAAACCGTCGATTTTATTTTCCTCGCCGACCTCGTCGCCCATCACGCCGCCCGCATGTATCACGGCTACGATATTGTTTCCTCTTCCGCCTTTCGAGTCACTCGCAACAGCAACCTGTATTTGGCGGAAGAAGAGTCGCGCAACCTGCTGGAATCCGTTCGCACGGAATTACACAATCGCCGCAAAGGCGACGCCGTACGCATGGAAATCGACGCCGACGCCGATCCCGAAATCGTCGAGCGCCTGCGCACCAACTTCGACCTCGATACCTGGCAGGTGTTTCCCGTCCAGGGGCCGGTGAACCTGTCGCGTTTGTTCACGATTTACGATCAGACCCAGCATCCCGAACTCAAGTTCAAGCCCTTTGTGCCCCGCGAACTCCGCCTCACCGCCAAATCGCAGGACCTATTCGAGGAGCTTCGCCGTCACGACGTTCTGCTTCACCACCCCTACGACTCCTACGATGCGGTCGTGTCTTTCATCGAAGCTGCGGCGGAAGACCCTCGCGTGCTCTCCATAAAGCAGACGCTCTACCGCACCAGCGAGCACTCGCTGATCGTGCCCTCCTTGATCGCCGCCGCGGAGAAAAAAGAAGTGACCGCCGTGGTGGAACTCAAAGCCCGCTTCGACGAAGACTCCAACATCCGCTGGTCGCGCGATCTGGAGGACGCCGGCGTGCAGGTGTTCCACGGTCTGGTCGGCCTCAAGACGCATTGCAAATTGTCTTTGCTGGTTCGCCGCGACCCCGATGGACTCACGCGCCGCTACGCGCATCTGGGCACCGGCAACTACAACACCACCACCGCTCGCATCTATACCGACCTGAGCCTGCTCACCGCCGATCCCGAAATCACCAGCGCCATCCACGATGTTTTCAGTTTCCTGACCGCCTACGCCGAGCATCCCAGCTACGATCCGCTCATGGTTGCGCCGCTGAACTTGGCCGAGCATTTCCTGGCGTTGATCGCGCGCGAGGCGGAACACGCCCGCCATGGCCGCCCAGCTCGCATCATCGCCAAGATGAATGCCTTGCTCGACAAGAACGTCATCATGGCCCTGTATCGCGCTTCGCAGGCTGGGGTGGAGATTGATCTCATCGTGCGGGGCATCTGCGCCCTGCGCCCCGGAGTGCGCGGGGTGAGCGACCACATTCGTGTGCGCAGCATCGTGGGCCGTTTCCTCGAGCACAGCCGCATTTTCCACTTCGCGAACGGCGGCCAGGAGGAAGTCTACCTGGGCAGCGCCGATTGGATGCCTCGCAATCTCTACGAGCGTGTGGAAGTGGTTTTCCCCATCAAAGATGAACTGCTCCGCGAGCGCGTCCGCCAGGAGATTCTGGAAGCCTGCCTTTCCGACAACGCCAAATCCCGTTTGCTGCAAAGGAACGGCGCCTACGTCCGCGCCTGGAAGGCGCAAGGCAAGCGCCACGCGCCGCTTGGAGCCGCCGCATTCAACGCGCAAGACTTCCTCATCGGACTCGCGGAAGGAAAGATGACGATGGACGCCATGCCCGCGCCCGCTCCGCAACGAAAGCGTAGGATTACCGCTGAAAGGGTAAGATAGAACCTCATGATTATCTATTTCCTGCGGCACGCCAGCGCCGGAGTCCCGGTAAGCAACCCCAAGAAAGACGAGAAGCGCGCGCTCGACGAGAGCGGAATCCTGCAGTGCGGCTATGTCGGCCGCGCCCTTACCGCCATGGATATCCAGGTGGACCTGATTCTTTCCAGCCCGCTCAAGCGGGCCGCCCAGACCGCGTCCCTGGTGGGCAACGAACTCAGCTATGAAGGAAAAATGCACCTCGAAGACGCGCTCCGGCCCAGCGCTTCCTTCGCCGATTTCCAGAAGATGCTCGACAAGTACGCCAAGTTGGAGAGCCTCCTGGTGGTAGGCCACAATCCCAATCTCAGCGTGTTTCTTGGCCGCTGCATCAGCGAGCCGGGATGCGAAGCCGCGGTGGAATTGAAAAAGGGTTCCATCGCCAAGGTTGAGTTTGGCCGCAATTCCGCAGCCCTGCACTGGTGCATTACTCCCAAAATACTGCGCACCCTCTATGCTGCCGCGGCCGAGAGTTCCCGCCCAAAGACTTCCAAGAAGTAGTTTTTTTCTTTTTCCACCGCCCACAGCTCCAGGTCCATCCCACTACGGCCTTTGGCCACCAGCGTCAGCTTCACGGCGCCGCTGTGCACCTGCACCCGCGCCTTTTGCACTGCGCCGCTGCGTCCCAGGTTCAGAGCCTGCGCCAGCCTCAACACCAGCGATGCTCGGCGCACGTTCTCATGGTCGGCGGGGGAGAGCGGCTTCATCGGGGCATCTCCCGCCGTGGGCTGCGACTTGCCCATATAGCGCGCCACCGCCGCGATGATGCTTCGTTGTTGTGGCGTGTATCCTAGAATTTCCGAATGCAGAATGATGTAATGCGTGTGCCGGTGCCTTCCGTTGCGGTTTACGTAATCTCCCACCTCATAGAGCATGGCCGCAGCCGACAGCCATTCCCGGTACTCGGGAGGCAAGCGATGCACGGGTTTCAGCGCCGCAAACAGCTGCATGGCCGATTCCCGCACCCGCAAGGCATGCGCCATGTCCACCCGGTAATGGTCCACCGCGGCGAGAATGGAGTCCCAGCGTTCCGACTCCAGCTGTTTGCCGGAACGTGTGCCTCGGTCGTACTCTGCCGCCATCTGCGCCAGCAGTCCGTCCCGCAACCCCAGCGGGGAATAGCGGAACCCGCGCAGCTGGCAGCGTTCCAGCAGCTCGGCAAAAACCACCGTGCCCGCGACGATTATTTCCGCTCGCTTGGGCCCAACCCCAGAGAGCTTCTTGCGCCCTTCCAGCGGCAGCCGCGCCAACATCTTGGCGATGCGGCGCATTTGCACTCGCGACACCATCGCCGCCCGTGGGCCTTTCGTCTTGTAAAGTCCGTGGCAGACGGTCGCGAGTGACGCAGCCGTGCCGGAAGTCGCCAAAACCAGTTTCGGACGCGTCCGCGCCACCCGCTGCGCAATGCGCCCAATTTCGCGCGCGGCAAATCCCTTCAGCCGGCGCAATTCGGTCTTGCGCGGCGGATCGTGCCGGAAGAACTCGTTGGTCAAGCGCACCGCGCCCAGCGGCAAGCTCACGGTTTCGCGAATGTGCCCCCGGCTGGAGATCGTCAGCTCGCAACTGCCGCCGCCCAGGTCCATCATCAGCATAGGCGAGGCGGTCGCGCGCAGCGAGGAGACCAATCCCAAGTGGATCAGCCGCGCCTCTTCCAGCCCCGAGATGATCTCCAACTTCCAGCCTGTAGCCGAGCGCACCCATTCCAGGAACGCCCGCGAATTGCGCGCGTCCCGCAAAGCGCTGGTGCCGACCACTCGCACCACGTCCGCGCCCGCGTTCTGCACCGCGCGATGGAAACGTCGCAGCACCTTTACCGTCAGCGCCATGGCGTCCGGCGAGAGCAGCCCCGTGCGAAACACCCACTCGCCCAACCGGGTTACTTCACGGTCTTCGTGGATTTCGTGCAGCCGCCGGCCGGTCAGCCGCGCAATCTTCAACCGCACGGAATTGGACCCGATATCTACCGCCGCAAAAGTCGGCATAGGGAAGCCAGACAGTGTACCGCGCGGCGTTCGCCCGCGGGAAATGGTTAGGGGTTGTCTTTCCCCCGTGTGACCCTGTGCCCTCTGTGGCCAATCGAATTTGATCGCTCTTGCATGGAACGAATTCCTGGCGTATCACGTATGCATAACCATGAGCCGCCGCGTTGGCATCGAAGGCAGGCTAGCGTCATCATAGGCGGGGGATTGACTCTGCCTCTGGAGGAAATACGATGCGCGAAATGACCAGAATCGGGTGGATCCTTGCTGTGCTCCTGATAGCCGCGTGGGTCGCCGCGCCTCGAATGGCGGCGCAAGACCAGCGAAACTCACTTGTGATCATTTTCAACGACGGCCATCAGCAGACCGTTCCTCTTGCGGATGCGCATATAGCGTTCAAGGGCTCCAACATGATTGTCTCCACGGGTGGCCATTCGCAGAGCTTTCCGCTGGCCGATATCGCCCAAATCGAGTTCGGCACGGGCGCGACCTCGACCCTTGGCCGCGGACGTTTCCTGGGCAAGTGGAGAGTGGGTGACGGCGCCGGAATGCATTTCTACATCACCCTGAGTCGCAACGGCGAGGCCTACAAGTCGATGGGCAGCGGGTCCCAGGGAACCTGGACGGTGGTCGACGGAGAAGCCCGCATCACCTGGGAGGACGGCTGGCATGACGTCATCCGCAAAGCGGGCAGCAAGTTCGAGAAAGTTGCCTATGAGCCGGGCAAGTCGTTCGACGATACTCCGTCAAACATCGCCGACGCCGAGAACGCGAATCCCGAGCCTATCTAAATCAAGGCTTGGTCTCTACCACCCGGAGGTTTAGGCCACTGCGGAGTCGGGCGCGGTAGCCTGGGAAGTTCTACGCCCTTGGCCCGCACCAACCACAGCCTTCTTACCGGAAAGCTCCCTTCGCGCCTGCGCCAGCGCATCCACCGCCTCGCGGAACTTGGCCCGCGTCACATTGCGCAGCGCGGCTACCAGCGCCGAACTCTGGACCTCGCCAAAAAGCTCTTCCGCCCGTTCCGTGAGTTTCAGCCAATCATGCCAGTCCCCGACGGCGTCCTGCATGCCCTTCAATTGCTCCACCAACTGCTCAGCCTCGGGATCGTTGCCGGCTAATTCCGCCAGATAGCGCGCCCGTTTCCCCACGATGCGGTATTGGTGCAGCATCTTTTCCGTCAGTGGACCGGTGTCTCGCGTCAATTGCGCCACCAGCCGTTGCGCCTGGACCAGAGCCTTTTTGTCAGGAACCCGTATCTCACTCGCCGCTCGCTTCAACCGCCTGCGCAACTCGCGCACCGTATCGGAGTCGACTTCATCCGCCAACTTTTTCTCCCGCCGCAAGCGCTCGTCCGCCAGCATACGCAGCAGCTGCGATTTGTGAGCTGTTCCTTCCGGCAGGCGCAAATTACGCAGCGCGTTGATCTGCACATCGAGATCGCGCACTTGCCCGGCCTTCTTTCGCAGCCGTGCCAGAATTCTCAGCAGCTTCTTGCTGTTGCGGTTCCGCGAGGGAATCAGCTCATCCAGTACCGCTTCCACGCGCCGGCCCGTGGTGCGGAATTTGTGCACGCTCTCCGCCCCCGGCTTAGCGGTCAGCTTCGCCAGTTGACGGTTCAACTTCTGAAAGACTATGCTGCTGCGCGATTGTTTAGGGGGCATAAACCAAACACACTAAGGGTTTCAAGAAGTTACAAGGGAATCCCGGGAAACGCAAGGGGAGGAAATCTCCCGCTCGCGGACACTCGTGAAGCTCCAGCAATAAGAAAAGCGACCAGCTATTTTAACACTACTGTAACAAGACTCTGTTAGCTTGCCTTGGATGGCAAACCAAGCCCTAGGAGCGCCACGCTTGCCTGGACCGCAACCCATTGCAAAATCTGAAGTTGCATCCATCGCGAAGGCTCAGGCACCCTTGGTCACGGCCAAGCATAATCGGTTCGCCGACTCCATCTTCCACTTGGCCATGTTGTGCTGCGGCCTTACCGTCCTAGCGCTCGTCGGGTTGATCATCTACCAGTTGTTGAGCAAATCCGGACTCTCCTGGCATGCCTCCGGAATGAAGTTTTTCTTTCAAAGCGAATGGGACCCGGTTAACGATCAATACGGCGCGCTGCCCTTCGTGTTCGGTACCATTGTTTCCTCCATCCTCGCGCTTTTGATCGCCGTTCCTCTCGCCGTGGGCGTCGCCGTGTTCGTCACGGAAATGTCGCCCACCTGGCTGCGCGGGCCCCTGGCTTTTACTACAGAACTGCTGGCCGCGATCCCCAGCGTGATTTACGGTGTCTGGGGGATCTTCGTTCTGGTGCCTCTGGTGAGGACCTACCTGGAACCCTGGTTGGCCCGCTATTTGGGATGGACGACCTTGTTCTCCGGGCCTCCTCTTGGCATTGGCATGCTGGCGGCCGGCATCATTCTCGCGATCATGGTCATTCCCATCATCTCTTCCATTACACGCGAGGTCATGACCGCTGTGCCGCAGCCGCAGCGCGAAGCGGTTTTGGCCTTGGGCGCAACCCGCTGGGAGATGATTCGCACCGGCGTGCTCCGCAACGCCCGCGCCGGCATCATGGGCGGCATTATCCTCGGCTTGGGTCGCGCCCTGGGCGAAACCATGGCCGTCACCATGGTCATCGGCAATCGCCCCGAGGTCGCCAAGTCTCTGTTTGCTCCCGGCTACACCATGGCCAGCGTCTTGGCCAACGAATTCAGCGAAGCTAGCGGAGACCTTAATCTGAGCGCGCTGGTCGAGATCGGATTGGCTCTGTTCATCGTCACCATCATCGTCAATATCATCGCGCAACTTCTGGTCTGGACCGTAACCCGCGGAACCCCTGCGAGGGGAAATGCCTGAAAATCCAACCACCGTGACGACACTTCCTCCCATCAGCGTGTGGCGGCGCGGTGTCAATAATCTGGTGACCTTTGCCGCAATCGGCGCGGTCGTTCTGGTCTTGCTCCCGCTGGGCGCGATCTTCACTTACCTGGTGGTAAAAGGCATTGGTTCCATCAATTGGGCGTTTCTCACCCATATCCCTGGCGCGCCCGGAGAACCCGGCGGCGGCATGGCCAACGCCATCGGCGGCTCAGCCTTCATTCTTGCTATCGCCAGCGTGATGGGCGTTCCCTTGGGCATCGGGGCCGGCATCTATCTCGCCGAGTACGGGCGCAACCGCCTGGGAGACGTCATTCGCTTCACTGCCGATGTTCTCAATGGCGTGCCCTCTATCGTGATTGGCATCGTGGCCTGGAATTTGATCGTGGTTACGCAGGGAGGTTTTTCGGCGCTGGCTGGTGGCGTGGCTTTGGCCATCATGATGGTTCCGACCATCACCCGGGCCACCGAAGAGATGCTTCTCTTGGTGCCGCACAATGTCCGCGAAGCCGCCTATGGCCTGGGCGTTTCCCGCTGGCGCACCACCCTTTCCATCACCCTGCGCACCGCGACCTCGGGTGTGATCACCGGAGTGATGCTGGCCTTCGCCCGCATCGCCGGCGAAACCGCGCCGCTCCTGTTTACCGCTCTCGGTAACGATTATTGGAATTGGAAGGTGAATCAGCCGACCGACGCCCTTTCTCTGCGGATTTTCCGCTACGCCACCTCGCCCTACGACGACATGCATCGTCAGGCTTGGGCGGGCGCGCTGATCCTCATTGTCCTGATTGTCGGTGCCGTCAGTGCTGTGCGCATCGCCGCCAACTATGGCACGCTTAAGGGAGCAAACTGACCTATGGGTGTGGGCATTAAGGTCGAGAATCTCAACGCCTGGTTTGGCAAGACCCAGGCCCTCCGCAACATCAACATGAAGGCGGAGGCCAACCACGCCACCGCCGTCATCGGTCCTTCCGGCTGTGGCAAGTCCACTTTCGTGCGCTGCCTGAACCGCATGCACGAAACCGTTCCCGAAGCTCGCGCCACCGGCCGCGTCCGCATTGGTGAACTCGACGTCTACAACGGAACCTCCGCCGTCTCCATTCGCCGCCGCATCGGCATGGTCTTCCAGAAGCCCAACCCCTTTCCCACCATGTCGATCTATGACAATGTCGCAGCGGGCCTAAAGCTGAATGGCTACCGCGAGCACCATCGCCTCGACGAAATCGTCGAGCGCTCGCTCAAGCTCTCCGCGCTTTGGGATGAAGTGAAAGACACCCTGAAAAAGAAATCCGGCGCCAGCCTCTCCGGCGGCCAGCAGCAGCGCCTCTGCATCGCGCGTGCTTTAGCCGTTCAACCCGAAGTCCTGCTGATGGACGAGCCTTGCTCCGCCCTCGATCCCATCTCCACCGGCAAAATCGAGGAGTTGATCTTTCAGCTCAAGGAAAGCTTTACCATTGTGATCGTAACGCATAATATGCAACAGGCTTCCCGCGTGGCCGAATTCACCGGCTTTTTCCTGCTGGGCGAGTTGATTGAATTCGATAAGACTGAGAAGATATTCACCACTCCCTCCGACAAGCGTACGGAGGACTACATTACAGGCAGGTTTGGATAATGCGTAGCCGTTTTCATCAAGGACTCGACGAACTCCGGGCACGTCTGCTCCGTATGGGCGGACTGGCCGAACAGGCCGTGGACCGCGCCTGCCAAGCTTACATTGACCGCGACTTGACCCGCTGCCACCTGGTGCTGGAAGGCGAGAGCCAAATCAACGTCACCGAGCGTGACATTGACGAGCTCGCCTTCGATCTCCTCGCTATGCAGCAGCCCATGGCTGTGGACCTGCGTTTCATCCTCGCCGTCACCAAAATCAATTCCGACCTCGAGCGCGTCGGCGACCAGGCCGTCAACATCGCCGAGCGCGTGATGGACATGGTCGAATTGCCCAAGGCCGACCTTCCGGTGGACATCCCGCGCATGGCCGCCGCGGTTTCCGCGATGGTGCGCCGCTCTCTCGAGTCCTTCATTGAAGGCAAAGCCGAATTGGCCCAGGCCGTCCTCGAAATGGACAACGTGGTTGATCGCATGAAGGACGAAGCCTTCATCGTGCTGGTCAAGACCATGAACGAACGCCCGGACGTGACCCGGCAGGCCCTGGACGCCTTGCTGATTGCCCGCAATCTGGAGCGCGTCGCCGATCACGCGACCAACATCGCCGAAGACGTGATCTTCTGGGTCCGAGGCGCCGACGTCCGCCACAATGCACCACAGGAAGAGCCGGCCCAGCAGCCCGCTCAGCAGGCTGCTACCGAAGGTCACTGATGCACCGAGGATGATGCACCGACGATGGAACCGAAGGGTGCCCCGTCCTAGCCGCGTTGTTTGCGGCTAGGGTGGGGGTTTTGGCTAAAACCCCATCCCCGCTCCGCCCACATCCGCAAACGAAAACGCTGTTGAAACATCCGCATAAGCTTTTCCCCCAACCTCCACATACGGATACACAAAATAATTCAACGGCTCCCCATCCTGTTTCGGACTCAGCACCAAATCCCTCCCCATGGAAAACTGCACCCGATTGTCGTCATGCGCCCCAAAGAAATAGCTTTTCTTCTCCGGATGCTTCCAAGCCTCCGAAATATCTACAGGAACCCATCCATGCTGCGGCTCGAAGAAATCCGCCCAGCAGTGATACCCCGCAATCTCCCCGGAATGCTTATCCGCCGGCAGCGGAAACCCAAGCTCAAAGCGCGCCGGAATCCCCTGCGACCGCGCCATGGCAATAAATAACGAATGAAAATCCGTGCAATTGCCTTTCTTCGCGTCGCAAGCGTAAAGCACATCCCCGCGTCCCCATCCCGTCCCACTCTTGTCATATTTCAGCGTGCTGAATACGTAGTCATAGATCGCCCAAGCCTTCTTAAGCGGAGTATCCGCGTCCATCGTGACCTTCAGCGCCAACTCCGCAGGTAATCCCGTGACCGGCACCAATTTGTCCGGAGCCAGATCGAGCTGTCTTTCCCGCTTATCCAGCGCCGCCGCCTCCAGATGCGGAATCTGCCGCCCCAGAACCACCCGCTCCTGCCGCACCACTTCATAGATAACCTCGAAATGCAGTTCCGCCGCCTGCGCCTTCGCGGTTTCGGCGTAATACATCTCATTGCCAAAGCGCGATTCGCGCGTCTTCTTCAGCGGCAAATCCCCAGTCGCCGAAACGACTTTCACATCCTGAAACGCATCCGAATGCGCCATCGGCATCCAAACCCGCACCCGCTCGCCCGCGGGAATATTCTTGACCGTAAAGCCATAGTGAAACGTGAAGTGCCGCGACTCTTGCGCCACGGCAGAAAGAGCGATCAGCACTGAAAAGAACAGCAGTGGCAGAGCTTTGCGGAACATGGGCAGTTTCCTTTCTGATGGCTGCGGCGAACCACGGTTCGCATCGGGGCACGGCTTCAGCCGTGCCGCCAACGCACCCACCCAGCACGGCTTCAGCCGCTGGTTTTTGGGGTGCTCTGTCAATGTTCAAAATCGTAGGTTCGAAAACGACGCACGGGCGTTTCAGAGGAACTGCCGTCAAGTAAAGCCGCGCCGTCTGACTCGCATGGAAAGGTTTGCCTTCCTCTGTGTACCCTGTGTCCTCTGTGGTAAACAAGTGCAATTCTAGCCGAAACCTCCGACGCCGCCCCGTTCCATCCGCTAAAATCTTCCAATGCCAGCCGCCATCCATTGCCGCGACCTGCGCAAGACTTACGACGGCAAACTGGAAGCCGTCCGCGGCCTCAATCTGGAAATCCAAGCCGGCGAATGCTTCGGCCTGCTCGGCCCCAACGGTGCAGGGAAGACCACCACCATCGAAATTCTCGAGGGCTTGCTCGAACCCACCTCAGGCGAGGTCACCATTCTCGGCCAAACCTGGAATCAGCATGCGCGCGAGCTGCGCGAACAACTCGGCATCTCCCTGCAGGAAACCCGCCTGTCGGAAAAGCTCACGGTCCGCGAAACCATCGAGCTGTTCTCCAGCTTCTACGCCCAGCCGCGTTCCGCGGATGAAGTCCTGGAAGACCTGCAGCTCACCGAAAAAGCCGACGCCTGGGTCGGCAAACTTTCCGGCGGACAGCGCCAGCGCCTCGCCGTTGCCACCGCGCTCGTCGGCAATCCCAAAGTGCTTTTCCTAGACGAACCCACCACCGGCCTAGACCCGCAAAGCCGGCGCCAGCTCTGGGACATCATTCGCGCCTTCCAGAAGAATGGCGGCACCGTCCTGCTCACCACTCACTACATGGACGAAGCCGAGCGCCTATGCGATCGCCTGGCCATCGTCGACCACGGCCAAATCATCGCCGAAGGCTCGCCCGCGGACCTAATCACGCGCCTCGGCGGCCACCACGTAGTCGAATTCGAGGCCAGCCTTTCCAACGGCAATTCTCTGGATGCCTGGCGCGCGCTCCCAGGGGTCGAAGCCGTTCGTCATGACGATGGCTTGGTATGCCTGAACGTCCGTGAGCCGCACCTAACCATCCCCGCCCTGCTCGACACCGTGCGCGAGCAGGGTTCTGAACTCCTGCACCTAACCACGCGCCAAGCCAGCCTGGAGGACGTCTTCGTCCGCCTAACCGGCCGCCATCTGCGAGAGGAGTAAATTACGTGGGGACAGCCGCCCTCGGCTGTCCAGGCCGGGCAAGGCTCGGCAGTTTCGGTAGTTCGCCGCGAAGCCAGACACCACTGTGGAAGCGTGGGCCTTCGAGCCCACGAATAGCAATCTGAAATGATCGAGGGCTTTAGCCCCTGAGGTTTCGAAATGGCCGTAGCTGAACCAATCGCCCAACCAAAGCCGCACTCCGCCCCGCCCGTCAACCACCGCTGGTCCGGCTATACCCACCTGCTAGCCGCCCGCATGAAAGAACTCAAGCGCGAGCCCGAAGTCATCTTCTGGGTTTTCGTGTTCCCACTGTTGCTGGCCCTGGGCCTAGGCATAGCCTTCCGCAACAAACCCGCCGATGTCACATCCATCGCCATAGCTTCCGGTCCGACAGCCGGCCAGACCTTAGCCCTAATCCAACACTCCCCCAGGATCCGCACCACGGTGCTGGATCAGGCCCAAGCCGAACAAGCCTTTCATTTGGGGAAGTATGATCTAGTCGTCGAACCTGGCGCCCCAGGAAACATTCAATATCTCTTCGATCCCGCCCGCCCCGAAAGCGTCCTCTCCCGCGCCGAGGTCAACGACGCTCTGCAATCCGCCGCCGGCCGTAAAGACCCGCTCGCCACAACCACCACCGCCTCCACCGAGCCGGGCTCTCGCTACATCGATTTTCTAATCCCCGGCCTGCTCGGCATGAACCTTATGAACGCCGCCATGTGGGGCATCGGATTCGCCCTCGTCGACATGCGCCAACGCAAACTGCTCAAGCGTTTCGTCGGCACGCCCATGCGCCGCAGCGATTTCCTGCTGGCCCTCACCAGCAGCCGTCTGTTGTTGATGCTCATCGAAGTCGCGCTGCTGCTGGGCTTCGGCGTCCTGGTCTTCCACATGCGCGTGCTAGGCTCGCTGCTCACCATCCTGCTCATCGGCGCAATAGGCGCCGTCGCCTTCGGCGGAGTCGGCCTGCTCACCGCCAGCCGCGCCGCCAAGATCGAGAGCGTCAGCGGACTGATCAACCTAGTCATGATGCCGATGTGGATCTTCTCCGGCGTCTTCTTTTCCTACGAACGTTTCCCCGCCATTACTCAGCCGTTCATCAAGGCGCTTCCACTAACCGCCCTTAACGACGCCCTGCGCGATACCATCCTGCAAGGCGCGCCGCTGGCAGCCCAATCCGGCCGCCTATTGATCCTCGCCGTTTGGGGAGGCCTATCCTTCATCCTCGCCCTCCGTTTATTCCGTTGGACCTAACCAGAGTCACGTGGGGACAGCCGCGGGTGCCCCATCCTTTCGCGCTCTTTGCGAAAGGGTGGGAGGCATGCTGCCTGCAGCGAAATCCCCGGAGCATCGTTCCCGCCCTGGACCAACCCGGCGAAACAAATCTCACGACCAACACCAGCCTCCCATCTTTGCAAAACGAAAACCGCAAACGTGTTCCGTCCCCTTGCTCGTGAGGAGTAAAATTTGGCTGTGAACATGTTTGTCCCCATGGCCGTTGGACTTGCTGCTGCGCTCGCCTGGCTGGCAATCTGGGAGTGCGTGCTGCGCGCATTTGGCATCTCCTTCTTCTTCCGAAGAAAAACCGAGGATCGCGCCAGCAGGCGTGAACGCATCAAGAGGCTGGGCAAACTGAAATACATACTAGTGTTCGGAGTATTTGGGAGTGGGCCTGCGTTCGGGTTGGCAGTGACCATGCCCGATATCCTGAAGGGCGACTCTCACGGCAGCATCTACTGGATCGGTGAACTCGTGATGTTTGCCGTGCTATTCGGATGGCTTCAGGCGGCAAGGACCTGGGGCGAGAACTTTCGCGATCCAGTTCCATTCCCACCCATCTATCCACCAGCGAGATGAACTGCGGCGGTTGTTGCGAAATGAGCCGCATCGTCGTGTGCTCCGTCTTTCGCGCATTTTGCAAAGGGCGGGATGGGCGAACTCAGGTGGAGACAGCCCGAGCGCAGCTCGCAGGCTCCGAGCTTCGATTTTCCAATGCGCCGATGGGCGTCTTCGCACCGTCAAAACAACTCTGTCATCTCGAGCGCAGCGGACAGACCTGGTGTCTACCGTTTGGGAATGGGCATCCCGAGCGTTCAAAATCACGCGGACAGCCGCCCCCGGCTGTCCGCCGGGCATAGCCCGGCGATCCTGAATGAGGTAATATTCTCAAAGCGGGCGGGAGTAGTTCAGCGGTAGAACGCCAGCTTCCCAAGCTGGATGTCACGGGTTCGATCCCCGTCTCCCGCTCCACAAATCTTGCCAATGAAAAAAGGCCTCGCGCTCCCAGACGCGAGGCCTTGGCCATGAAGTAGTGGACTTGCCTCAGTGCAATGCATCCAGCGTGTTATCGCCGTCGTCGACATACACCACGCCCTTGTTATCGGGAGTAATCGCCAAGCCGAACAGCGTGCCCGCGCCTTGTCCGCTGGTGTCAATCCCTTTCACCGCAACCTGCGATCCCCACGGCGTAGTCTCGACAATATTGCCGTCGCCGCCGTTCACCGTCAGGATGTCCCCGTTCGGGGCAATCGCCAGCCCCAGCGGCTGATTCAACGCACTGTTCTGCGAAACCGTTTGCCCCGTGCCTCCGCTGTCAAAGCGCACGGCCGCAAACGGAATCCGGGCGACTCGGTTCACTAACGTATCGGCCACGTACAGATTGCCAAAGATGTCGAGCCCCAGGCCCGTTGGCCCAACTACCAACGCGGTCGGGTCCGTCCGCTCGCCAAAGCCCGAGCCCACCACGGTGCGCAACACTTCTCGCGGTTTTCCAGCGTCCGGAATCACCAGCAGGATGCGCACCACCGTGCCCTTGTTGACCACATTGCCCGGCTGGGTCACATCCGCATCCGCCGCCACCGTGCCGTTCAGCACGTTGGTGACGAACAATTCCGCCACGCTTCCCAGGTCCAATGCCGTCATGTCCCACGGACCGTTGATTTGCGCACCATCGAACCACCCCGAAATCGTCTCCACTACCGTTCCCCACTTGTTCAGCACCAGCAAACATCCTGCCTGCGCCGTGGCCGAGGTTCCGTCCGTCGTGGGCAGGCTTCCCACAATCACCCAGCCCGAGCGCAATACCACCAGCGCAGTAGTCAACCCAATTCCGCCTGGGCATGGCCCCGCCAGGCCTCGCGCGCCGATCGTCGCAAATACGGTCAATCTTCCGCTGGGCGAAACATCCACAATGGTCGTCCCGGTTCCCTGAAGATTAGAACTGTTGTTGAAGTTGCTGACGAGAACATGGCCGCGCACCAGATTTCCTGTGCTCTCGGGAACCACAGCCACTCCATAAGGATTAACATCGCCGTTAACCGGGACGGTCGAAACTCCCGGAATAACGGTTAAGGGTCCAAGGAACGACTTGACGCCGGCCTGGGCCAGAACTGGGAACAACGCCAGCGCAAAGCCAAGCAACCAGGCTTGGCTCGAAAGCTTGAAGGGTCTCATTCTTGTTTCTCCTACCTGCCAGATTTTTTTAGTTTCACCTGGGATGGGCTCCAATTCGCCGTCACTTCCAGGGCCGATGCGGGTTCCTCGGCAGAAACCGCCTCGAACTTCCACCTAGGCAGAGAAGGCTAGCCGCAGCAGGTCGGCCTGATGTCATCAAAATGTAAAATTCTCTCTAGTTGTTTGTTTGTCGGATTCGCTTCGCGTGATTTAGCCCGAAACCCTTGCTGGATGGGCTATCCAGCTTGGCCGGGCCGCCAAAGCGACTCTTGCGAAAGGGTTGGCGATCGTCCCTGAAGGCCTTCGTTTCGCCGGCTCAATCCTTGCCATTTCTCTTCCTCCGCGCGCTATTGTTGTGCGCTCCTTCTGCCGATAATCCCATTAGGTCTCTGCCGGGTTCAGCGCCTATGAAAATCTTGGTTGCCGACGACGATCCCCTCACCCGCCGCCTGCTCACCACCGTTCTTCGCCGCGCCGCCTTCCCCGACGTAACTATCGTCGAGGACGGCCACCAGGCCTGGGCTTTTCTCAACGCCCCCAACCCTCCCCGCCTCCTGATCCTCGACTGGATGATGCCCAATCTCAGTGGTGTGGACATTTGCCGCAAGGTCCGCGCCGCCGATCGGCCGCAGAACACCTACATTATCCTGCTCACTGCCCGGGCCAACCGCGTCGATCTGCTGGCCGCGCTCGACGCCGGCGCCGACGATTACCTCACCAAGCCCTTTGTGCACGACGAGCTGATGTCGCGCATGCACATCGGCCAACGCCTCCTGGAAAAAGAAGACCGCCTCAGCGCCATCTCCCAGCAATGGCGCGCCATGCTCGACAACCTGCCCTTCGGAGTCGCCCTGGTTCGCTCCACCGGAGAACTGGAGCGCGCCAACCAAGCCTTTTTCGATTTTCTCGGCTACCCGACTATGAAAGCTCTGCTCAACCAGAACCTGGAGCACATTCTGATTCCCGGCCAGTTCGATATCAAAGGCCTGTTCGACAAAATCCGCGCCACCGGCGCCGTGGACCACGTCGAACTCGAAATGCGCACCCGCGATGGACATTCCCGCGACGCCATTCTCTGGGGCCGCCTTATTCCCATGGCCGGCGGTGTCATGTTCGAGATCATCACCTACCCCGCGAGCGGGGCATTTGAAATTCCTTCTCCCCGCGTGTAAGAATCCCTGTTCACCCAATTACATGGAACGAGGCAATCGCATGGCTGAACCAACCTACGAAGAACTCAAAGCGAAACTCGCGGAACTGGAAAAGCAGCAGGGAACCCGCCGTACCGGAAGTCTGGAATTCCGCGTCGGCGAAAAAGGCGGCGTGAGTGTCTACGGCCTGGGGCGTTTCCCGGTCACTCTCTACTACGAACAGTGGATCCGCCTGCTCGACTCCGCCGAAAAGCTCCGCGAATTTCTGGAGGAAAACAAGGCCAAGCTCAAACTAAAAGCCTAGCCCCACTTTTTCGTAGCGCCGGCGTCTCGCCGGCTGTCGTGGGGGCGCCCCGCCCCCACGATCCATGGCTCAACCGTAACGCCTCATCCCCCAAACGAAAAGCCGGAGCGGCAGGTCCTCCGCTCCGGCCCATGATCCTCGCTGCCGATTGTCAGGCCGCCAGGACCTCCACAAAATGCTCGCACAACGTTGTTTCCACCTCGTAGTGCTTGAACGTCACCAGGGTGGCTAGGTACGGCCTAATGATGTCCTCCACTCTGGGATAGGTCTCGCGCTCATAGCGCTCGGCATCGCGTTTCTCCGTCCACAGGGTGATGGCTACCACTTTTTCCGTCTTGATTTCCGGGAATAGCGGCAGAATCTCCAGGAAGCCATGCTCCTTCTTCAGAATGGGGAGCACTTCCTTACGAATCTTCTTCACCAACTCTTCCTTCATTTCCATGCGGGGATAAAACTCGATTACACGCGCAAACATAAAGAATCTCCTTTCCTCGTTGACCACTAAGGAATTGAGACCCGGAAGCCGCCTCGTTTCCAACGGGGGAGTTTTCGAGTCGGGTACCTAAAGCGCTTTTCACACTATATCGGTTCTGTTTTCACCCACCGTGACTCGAAATACAGGATGCGGTGACCGCACGCACGCGCAATTCAGCGATCCCGGCCCAGACTACACCCGCACTGCTAGCCTGCCACGGAGGGATCCGGGATGAATCGCCAGAACGCATTCGTCGGCAAAACTCTCGCGCCCACCATGGAAGAGACTTCAAAAGCGCTGGGACCGAGTGCGAAGGTATGGAATCAGTTGGTCGATTGGCTGGCTAAAGAGCATGATGTTGCCATCCAGGAATGGAAGTGCTCTTCGCCCAAGTACGGATGGTCTCTGCGATTGAAATTGAAGGAGAGAACCATCGTGTATCTGTCTCCGTGCACCGAATGCTTTCGCGTGTCCTTCACTCTCGGCGACCGCGCCGTGAAGGCCGCGCTTGTGAGCGGCCTTCCGAAGTCTGTAGTCGCGTTGTTGAAAGCCGCTCCGCGCTACGCCGAAGGTACGGGACTAAGACTTGAAGTCCGCAAGGCCGCCGACCTACCGCCCATCCGCAAACTCGCTGAAATCAAGCTCGCCAACTGAGCGGTCTTCGCCGTTTGTTTCGTAGCGCAACCCCACCCTAAGCCACATTCCGCAAAACCAGCGCCGAATTCTTCGACCCAAAAGCAATGCAATTGCAAACCGCATGCTCGATGACCTGCTTGCGCCCCAAATCCGGCACATAATCCAAATCGCACTCCGGATCCGGTGAATCCAGATTCAACGTAGGAGGAATCTGCGAGTGCTGCATCGCCACAATCGTCGCCGCCACGCCTGCCGCCCCGCACGCCCCCTGCGGATGCCCAATCTGCGACTTCAACGCTGACATCGGCACTTGTCGCGCCCGTTCCTCGCCCAGCGCCAGCTTCAAAGCCCGCGTTTCGATGCGGTCATTCAACTGCGTCGAAGTCCCATGCAGGTTCACGTACTGCACATCGTCCGGCCCGATCCCCGCATTCTTCATCGCCATCCCAATCGCCCGCGCCGGCTCCTCGCCACATTCCTGCAGCCGCACTCTGTGAAACGCCTCGCACGTTGATCCATATCCGCAAACTTCCGCCAGCGGCTTCGCGCCCCGCGCCCGCGCATGTTCCAAATCCTCCAACACAAACATCCAAGCCCCTTCGCCTAAAACAAATCCATCCCGATTCACCGAAAACGGCCGTGACCCTCGCGTTGGCTCGTCATTCCAAGAGCCGGTCAAAATTTTCATGAGTTCAAAGCCCTTGATAATGCCAACCGAAATAGGCGCATCGGCGCCGCCGGTGAGCACCATGTCCAGCCGTCCCGACTGAATCTGCCGCGCGGAGTAGCCAAATGCATCGGTGGACGAAGTGCAGCCGCTGGTGATCACATGGCTCGCCCCGCGCAATCCAAAGCGCACGTTCAACTCGCTGGATAACCCGCCCATCACCCCCGTCGGAATGCAGAACAAACTCATGCGCTTGAATTCCTGGTGGTAATACATCCGATATTGCTCTTCGGTAAACTCCTGCGAGCCCCCGCCCGATCCCATAATCACGCCAACCCGGCGGCTTTTATCCAAGGGCAGGGAACCAGGCTCAATCCCCGCGCCACGCAGCGCCTCATCCGCCGCCGCCAAAGCCAGTGGCAGCACCCGCGAAACATGCTTCCGCTCTCGCTTCTCCACCCAGGCCAATTCGTCGAAGTCGCGCACTTCGCCCGCAATCCGCACCTGCACCGTTTCCGGATCAAAACGCGTAATGCGTCCCACTCCGCTGCGCCCGGCCAGAACGCCCTCAGAGAACGCCGCATTTCCCACGCCATTAGGGCTGACCGCGCCCATGCCGGTAATCACCACTCGTTTTTTTCTCATCTGTCGCGAATCACTCCATTTGCTACAAGGCTACACGCGAATGTCTTCCTCTGCCTAGTCAACAAATTGTCATCTGGCTGGTTCACCCCCTCTTCCTTTCTACGTGGCTGAGCCGAGCTGTCAGTATCGCGAGCAAAACTGAAAATGCATCGCATCCCGACGCTTGCCCTGCCAATCCCCGCCCCAAGTGAATCCCGCCGCGCGGAATATCTCAACGATACCCGCATCCATATCGCCGGCCGATCCTTGCGCGTTTGTCGTCGGATTCAAATCGACGGCAATCCCCCAGGCATGCGTGGACAGCTTGCTCCCCGTGCGTTGTGCACGAAACGAAAAGCATCCGCCCAACGTCTGCACCTTGGCTTGCAGCCCAGCGCTTAGAATGCGCTCAAACACGTCCGCAAAAACATCGATCAGTTTCTTATGACAAGTCATCTGCGTCACGCTTGTCTCCAAATCCCAAGACAGCTTCAAGGCGAACGGCAACGTCGCCCGCGCCAGGAAATCCGCTTGCCAGCGCGGATCCAGGCTGCCGTCTTTGCGAACATACTCGTAGATATCCCCAAACGTCGCCAGAATCTGCTCCAAGCCATTGGGAGGCGTGAACAATACCGCGGCCGGCGAAATCACACTTCCGCCTCCGCCCAAAACATCTTCCTGAGCCATAAAGACCTTTCTTTTGTTGAAATTCACCTACCGCGACAATCGAGACTTCCCCTGTGTTCCCTTGTGCCCTCTGTGGTTAGTTGTCCGCTGTGAAAGTCGAGGCTCTATAATCGAGCGTTTGCTATCGGAGGAACTTTGGCCTACGAAGACCTGCGTGACTGGATCGCCGCCCTCGACCGCGCCGGCGAGCTAAAAAGAATTCAGACCGAAGTTGACCCCATCCTCGAAATCGCTGAGATCACCGACCGTGTCTCAAAATCCGAGGGTGCCCCATCCTTCGCGCCTTCTGCGAAGGGTGGGAACTGTGCTCTCTTATTCCAAAACATCAAGGGCCATCCCGGCGCCCAAGTCCTAATCAATCAATTCGGCTCTATCCGGCGCATGAACCTAGCGCTCGAAGTCGATTCCTTCGACCAAGTCGCCGACCGCATCCGCATGTTTTTGGACGTCAAATCCCCGCAAGGCTTTGTCGACAAACTCAAAATGCTTCCCCAACTCGCCGAGCTGGGAAGATTCTTCCCTAGGACGGTTGCTACCGGCCCCTGCAAAGAAGTCATCAAAAAAGAAAACCTTTCGCTGAACGATTTCCCCATTCTGCAATGTTGGCCCAAGGATGGCGGCCGCTTCATCACTCTCCCGTGCGTCGTGACGCGAGACCAAAAGACCGGCAAGCGCAACGTTGGCTGTTATCGCCTGCAAGTCTTTGACGAGCGCACCCTTGGCTTTCACGCGCAGCGCCAAAAAGACGCGGCCGAACATTTCCGCGAAGCTTTGCGAAGAGCAAAGTCCGCGGGCGAGGGCGCCCGCGCCACACAGTCCGCGGACTTTTCCAGATCATCCGTTGACCTCATGGCCCGCACCTCCGGCGGCCAGGTCCTCACCGTAGGCCAGCCCTCCGGCAAAATGGAAGTCGCGGTCGCCATCGGCACCGACCCCGCCACCACGTTTTGCTCCATCGTTCCCGCCCCTCCCGATGTCGAGGAGTATCTGATCGCCGGCTTTCTCCGCCAGAAGCCGGTCGAGCTGGTGAAGTGCGAGACCGTCGATCTCGAAGTTCCCGCCAGCTCAGAAATTGTTCTCGAAGGCCACGTCCATCTCGACGAACTCCGCAGCGAGGGCCCTTTCGGCGATCACACCGGCTTCTATTCGCTGGAAGACCTCTATCCCGTGTTTCATCTGAGCTGCATCACGCATCGCAAGAATCCCATTTACTCCGCGACAATCGTCGGCAAGCCGCCGCAGGAAGATGCCTACATGGGCAAGGCGGTCGAGCGCATCTTCCTCCCGCTGATGAAGCTCACCATCCCTGAACTCATCGACATCAACATGCCCATCGAAGGCGTCTTCCACAACCTGATGATCGTTTCCATCAAGAAGTCCTATCCCGGCCAGGCTCGCAAAGTAATGAATGCCATCTGGTCGCTCGGCCAAGCCATGTTTACCAAATGCGTGATCGTGGTGGATGAAGACGTCGATGTGCAAAACATCGCTGACGTCACCCTCAAAGTGCTCAACCACATCGATCCCGAACGCGACATCCAGTTCACGCTCGGCCCGGTCGATTCGCTCGACCACGCCAGCCGCCTGTCCAACTACGGCTCCAAGATGGGCATCGACGCCACCCGCAAATGGCCGAGCGAAGGCTTTACCCGCCCCTGGCCCGATGAAATTACGATGGACGCAAAGACCAAAGCCCTAGTCGACAGCAAATGGAAAGCCCTGGCGAAAGAGCTAGGCATCGAATGACTCGTCACGCCGCGGGATATCCGCTCTTTCCCTGCCATTTCCCCGCGCTTCGCGATATATTGTGCACGTGAGAAACTTCGCCACGCCGCTTTCCCTCCGCCCAACCTTCTTCCTCGCCGCTCTCATCGCGGCGTTTTTCTGCCTCGCGCCGCGCTGTCCGGCGCAGCACAAGAGCTATCCGCCCGCTCGCAGCGTGAATGGGGCTATCCTTTTTCGCGACTACTGCGCCAGTTGTCACGGCGTTGACGGCAAGGGACACGGCCCAGCCGCCGCCTCTCTCAACGTCAAAGTGCCCGACCTCACCGAGATCACCCTGCGCGCCGGCGGCGTATTCCCCCGCGTCCGCGTTCGCAACATCATCGAGGGCGTGGAAAGCCCGGTGCCGCACGGCTCCCGCGAGATGCCGGTCTGGGGCCCCATCTTTCACCAGATCGACGAGGACCGCGACCTGGGTAATGTGCGCGTCGACAACCTCGCCAGCTACATTCAATCCCTGCAGGGTCAACCCAGCCAGCACAAGTAGCGGATGCCGCATGTTCCGCGCGAACCCAGCTGCCCGCCAAAACAAAAAACGCGGCGCCGTTTCAGCGGGCCGCGTCTCTTGTTTGATCCTATTTCCAGCTTAGCAAATTGGAGGGGGTAAATGAGACATGGTTTGCAACTTTATTTTCCCGGTGGAATGAGTGAGTTAGCGGATTTTGGGGGCGCTGGGGGGCTTGACAAGATTTGGCGGTTTGCACCGGGGATGGTGCAATCGGGCTACGCCTCTGATGCCACTCCAGCTGCCGCAGATCGCGCTCTTTGGGGAAACTTTCCAAATCGTGACGAGAAAATTGGGGTCAGTTCCGTACCCGTGTTTTCCGAGTGGCCCGTCATCCGCCCACCCGCCGGTGATCCATGCCACAGGATCCCACTACTTTGCTAAATGCACGAGTCGCGCCAACGCGTAATCACCGTACGTCAACCACATATTTATGAAAAAGTGAAAGGCGACCAGAACGTACAGGTCCTTGCGAAGCCGCATCAGTAACCCCATTGCCAGAACCAGACCTACAAGCGGCCACGTTTGCGGAATCTGCCAAAGGTGATATATGGCGAACAGGATCGAGTTGACAATCCAAGTGCCGTTGCCCAGAAATGCTATCTTCTTCATCAGGTACCCGCGGAAGTAGAGTTCCTCGCCGAGAAAGTTCCCGATGAACAGGAACAGCAGGGCGATCGGCGGGAAACTGTACAAACCATTCGGTCCGCCCTTGAAAATCGTGTAATCCGGCATTTGGAATGCTGGTACTGATTGCAGCCATCTCTCCAGTGGATTCCAGACCCATCGCATATACGGTAACGCAAGAAGCGCAAAGAGAGCGCAATAGACGGGCAGGACGATAAACAATCCACGGAGATCCACGCGGTCCAGTCCGAGGAATTGCAACGTCTGCTTCCACGTGAGTTTGTCGTTGAAGCGGAGGAACAGAACTGGTACCACCATATGCCAACCGAAGGTGACGACCACGAGCAAGGCATATTGCAGGGTTCTGCCAGACAAGCCCGTGAACCGCAATTCGGCCCGATACACAGAATTCACATTGATGAATACCCAGCCGGTAATTCCAGGCAGCAAATGCATGAGCAGGTAGAACGCCTTGGCGCGCGGGGACTTAGCTTGTCCGATGGCAGCATAGTGGTCGTAGACTTGATCCTGCCTGACGAAGAAGCGCCGCAGCCAGCCCTCGGCAGGCCGAACGGCGGGGCTATTGATAGGCGAACTGTTCATTAGATTCCTTTCGACTCAAGGGGCACATAACGTGACCCGGCATGGCGAGTAGGGCCTAAAAGAGCAGGCTTCCACCCATTCAACAAAAAGGACTCTATCTCACGATAGAGCCGCTTTGACTTGATATCGGTAAATGAACAGGAAGACGCGATGAGCAGAGGTAGAGTTGCGATAAGCGCCTGAGCCTCGGCCCATTTCGCTGTGGATGCGCCGTGCCCATCCCCCTGGTGATTCATTTCTCGGGCAGAGATTACGGCCATGCCGATTTGCGATTGGGAAAAGCTGCCCTCTAATAATCCGACCTTCCCGCTTGGAGCGTTTTGCGTTGACCCGCGGGAAAGCTGCGACGAAGCGCTTTAGGTAGGCAGTTCTGAACGACTAGAATCAGAAGCATGGCGCGCACGCGAGCACCGTGGTTTCCGTCTTTCTGGCAGATACAGCCTGCGGCATGGACGCTCATGTACGTGCTGCTCATCGTTGCGGCCCTTCCCCATCTGAGGGAGCCGGCAATCTTGAGCTACAACACGGTTGCATGTGTCATGGCCTTCAGCGTTAGCATCCTGCTTCGTCCGATCTGTAGGAGAGTGTATGAGCGTTGGTTTGCAAGCTGGTTAGTGTTGGAGAGCTTTGCGTTCGGGCTCTCACTTGTCGGAGGAACCGTCGTCACGTTTTGTTGCCAGCTCGTTCTATTCGGAGTTCGAAACTTCAGGTGGAGCAACTGGATTCTGAGCGGAGTCCAGCTCTCCCTGATTCTTTTTCTCTGGTGTAGCTTGTATTTCAGCGTGAAGCAGTGGAATAGGGTAAATCAGGAACTAGAACGCAGCCACAGAGCCGAGGACGAAGCGCGTGACGCGCGCCTCAGTGCACTGCAGTATCAGTTGAATCCCCATTTCCTCTTCAATGCCCTAAACGCCGTATCAACCTTGATCCTCGAAAAACGAGATGAAGATGCTTCTCAGATGATCTCGCAGATCTGCGATGTCCTCCGCGCCTCACTCGTATCGAATACTCCGTCGTTGATTAGCCTTTCGGAGGAGATTACTGTCATTGAGAAATACCTGGCCATTGAGCAGATTCGAATCGGTCCAAGGCTGAGCATAGCTGTGTGTGTTGATGACGACGTTCTGCAGGCTCAAGTACCGGCGAAAATCCTCCAACCTCTGATAGAGAACGCAGTCAAACACGGCGTATCCGGCGTTCCTGGTGAAGCCCAGATTACCATCCGCGGTTATCGTGAGGGTGACAGGCTTAAGGTACTCGTAAGAAATACGGGCGAGAAGCACGGCAGTTCGGGACAGCGCGAGACAAGCGTGGCAGGAATCGGGCTTACAAATACAAGACGACGGTTGAACACCCTGTATGGCTCCGACTTCACGCTTTCGCTCGATTGGCCGCTGGCCGGAGGCTGTCAGGTACGTCTCGACCTGCCATTTCAAAGAACTGAACACAAGGATCCTGCACTGTGCGAGTGCTGATCATAGATGACGAGCCGCCTGCACGGCGCGGCATCGCCCTGCGACTGAAAAGGCTTTCCGATGTAGAAGTAGTCGGTGAGTCGGGCGATGGTGTGGAAGCGCTTAAGGATATTCTGAGACTCAAACCTGATCTTATCTTCTTAGATGTGCAGATGCCGGGTATGAACGGCTTTGACGTCCTGCGGGCTCTTCCGGAGGACAAAATGCCGCATGTCGTCTTCCTCACAGCGTTCGAAGAATACGCGCTCCGTGCTTTTGAAGTTCACGCGCTGGATTACCTGCTGAAACCTATCAATGACAGGCGATTTACAGCGACGATGGAATATGTGAGACGTAGGCTAAACGGCGGTACCTCCCACACTGCAAGTCAACGGATTAAAGCTCTGCTCGACCGCCCCCTCCCTTTTTCAGACTCAAGTTTCGCCATACGGACGGGCCTTCGAACCAAGATCGTGTTGCAGGAAGACGTTCTCTGGATTTCTGCCGCCGGAGATTATGTGGAGTTGCATACGAGAACGGGAGCGGTGCACCTTTTGCGCGAAACGATGAGCGCTCTCGAAGAGCGGCTCGATCCAGCCATTTTTCTGAGGATCCATCGATCGCGCATTGTGCGGCGAGACCAAATAGCAGAGGTAATCAGTGAGGACGACGGCGAGTATGTGATTAAGCTACGCGACGGTTCGGAACATCGCTGCAGCAGAACATACTCGCGCACGTTGACGAGTTGGCTTCAGTCCGGAAGGGCATGAGGTAAACCATCCCCGCATCAGGGAGTGCTGCACAGGACATAGGAGTTGAGCGATGATGTGCTTGCTGCTATCGAGGGACTTTCTAGAGTGGCACTGGCGGAATCCATCGAGCGCACAGAGGCTCGGCCACAAATCACGAGATAATCTGTCAAAAATGTAGACGGCCCGGAATCCATATAGCTGCTGCTCTGGCTTGCGTCAGCGGCATTGTCGGTCTGGACTTCGGTCGCAATTGCGGCGGTGGGCTTCTTGCGTCCAATCATCGGGGCAAGAATCAGAATGCCTTTTTCTCCGCGCTACGCCCCGCTGGCGCGCAGGTCACGGAACTGGCCCAACTTCCTTCGCGAACCGCCGAACGCTGAACGATATTGGAAGCCCAATGATGACCATATGCACGACCAGCCCTTGAACCAAGTCACGATACTGGTAGGGCCCACTTGCGTGGAGCGCAGAGAGCGGCAGAACAATCAGGCGCATCACAAGCTCCACAGCAGCGCCGAAGAACAAGCCGCAGACCAGCGGGTATTCGGTTAAGAATCGCAGTTTGCGACTTGCTGCGAAATAAATGGCCGCCGCTGAGAGAGCGATGAAAAAGTGCAGAAGTACACCCAAAATGTATGTCGCCGCGCCTCCACTGAAAGCCTGCGGTCCCAGCAAGCCACCAGCGATCGCCAGCGGAATCTTAGCTCCGAACAAGACGAGAGCTTGCCCTAGGTCCAGCGTCCCGGCGATTAGACCGCCCACTGCTATTGCCAGTACAGCTTTACGGACATCGGAGGGCTTGCGTGGGGAAACATCGGTCATTCGAAAACTCCTTCGGGAAGCGCGGCACAACCCGCTACGCTCTAGGCCTTCGTATGATGGAAACGACCTTTCGGCAATAAACTAACGGCGTTTCAGGGCAGATGGAAAGTCGCAGACGACGAACTTCCGCAATTTTGCGACGAACCGTGCATGGGAGACGCCCGGCCGGTTTCAGCAGTAGAATTCGATCAATAGAATAGATTTGTGGTTCAGATTACTCTTCAGCGCCGAGCACTCTCTTTTTGGCCGCTCCAAATCGGCGGATGGACGCTTTATGGATTGGCAACCGCCGTCTCCTACATCCCATTTCGCCATATGCGGGAAGCAGTGGATTACCAGGTCGCTTTCGTTTGTTCCACGTTCTTAGCCAGCTTCATTCTGTATGCCTGTTGTCATTTACTCTGGCGCCGTTCTACCCCGTTAGCTTCTGCGCTGTTTCTATCCGTAGGGTTTTCGTACGTCCTGGGGGTTCTATGCACCGTCGTATCGGCTCTCACAGCGCTTCACTTGGCTGGCGACCGTGAACCCCTTAGCTGGAGTATGGTCGCGGCCCGGGCGTTCGAAGGTGCGATCATTCTCATCGCATGGAGCGCACTCTACTTCGGGATCAAGCATTACGGTACCGTCGAGGAGCAGAGGGCAAGAGTTCTGGCCTCAGAAGCGACGGCACGTGAGGCCCAACTTCAGGCGCTCCGTTACCAGTTGCAGCCTCATTTCCTTTTCAATACTTTAAACGCCATCTCGTCGCTCGTCGTAAGCAAACAGCCCGAACGGGCTACCGAGATGATCGCAAAGCTCGCCGCTCTACTACGAAATACCCTCAGCTTCCCTGGAACTCATCTCGTGACTTTCCGCGAAGAGCTGGCCGTCACAGAGGAATATCTCTCCATCGAACAGGCTCGCTTCGGACCCCGTCTTAACCTCTCGCTGAGCGTTAGCCCTGAAGCTGCCGAGGCGCAGGTCCCCAGGTTTCTCTTGCAACCGATTGTGGAGAATGCCATCCGACACGGCATCGCACGTTGCCCAAATGGGGGCGAGGTCACGATCACAGCTGCTGTCATCGATGGACAGCTTCGAATCGATATCGAAAATGACCGTGCCGAAGGCCTGCTGCAGCCCGGTGACGACGGAAACGGGCTTGGCCTAGCGAACGTCAGGACGCGGCTGGAAAAACTCTACGGAGAACAAGGGAGCGTTACAGTCAGCACTGCGCAGAACAATCGGTTCTTAATCTCAATTCAATTTCCTCTGACCACAGCGTCTTCTACAGTTTCTCCAGGGGCCGGACAATGAACATTCGCGTTCTGGTTGTCGATGATGAGCCGCTAGCCAGAGTTGGCATCACTACACGCTTAAGTTCTTATTCCGACATGCTGGTGGTTGGGGAGTGCAGTACCGGCGAGGAGGCGCGCGCGAAGATTCCGCAGGTCTCGCCCGATCTGATTTTTGTCGACGTTGAAATGCCTGGCATTTCCGGATTGGATCTCATGAGAGAGTTGCCTCGAGAGCAAGCCCGGTGCATAGTGTTCCTGACTGCGCATGAGGAATACGCTCTGGACGCGTTTGATGTTGAAGCGCTCGACTATCTCCTCAAGCCAATTGATGACGCGCGATTCGGGGCTTGCATCGAACGGGTACGGCGCACGCTATCGCTTCATCGCCAAGAGGCCAATCTCGAGCGACTTTATGGACTTCTAGCGACCACCGATAAAGAGGAAAATGGCTGTTTGATCAAGCGATTTCCTGTGCGACGGGGTAATGAGTTCACCTTCGTCCAAGTCGGGGATGTGGATTGGATTGAGGGGTTGGGAGACTACGCTGGATTGCACGTAGGCAATAAAACCCACCTGATTCGCGAGCCTCTTACACGGTTGGAGGCTCGTCTCGACCGGAATCAGTTCGTCCGGATTCACCGCTCGACGATCGTCCAGGTGGAACGCATTGTTCGCGTGGACCCGTCAGCGAATCGAGATGCAGTTCTAACGCTGCGAGATGGCAATACTCTGCGCGTGAGCCGAACTTATCGCTCACGTTTAGAAGAACTCCTGCATTAGTTTTAGCAGAGATTCAGCACGAGCTTTCGGTAGGCGTGCATAATTTCCCAGGGAGGTTCCATGCGAATTCGTGACTCTGTGATCGCGGTGATCGTCGTAATTCTGGCTCTTCCTGTAGCGGCGCAGCGCCGTGTGCCCAAGGATCTGAGCGGCGTGCGTGGGTTCAACTATCAGTCCGCCGAAACCATCGGGCACGCGGAATTTTGGCTGCAATACAACCCCGCCGTCACGGAGCGGGACCTGGATTATGCCAAGCGACTGCATCTGAATCAGGTCCGCGTGTTTATTCCCTTCGCAGCATGGGAAAGAGACAAGGAGGGGTTGCGAAAGAATCTGCTGCACTTTGTGCGCGCGGCCCATGCGCGCGGCATGGGCGTGATGCCGACTATGCAGTACCACTTTGGCGAATGGAGGGATAAGGCAGCGTGGCCGAATGCGCGTCCGTTCGTCGCCGATCTGGTGGCCACGATTGGGAAAGAGCCGGGCCTGGAAATCTGGGACGTCGAAAACGAGCCCGAATGTTGCAAGCTGCCGCCGACGCCGGACAACCGGCTGCACATGGAGCACGCCATGTACATGGCCAAAGTGTTTCACGAGCTTGACGCGGTAACTCCGGTCACCATCGGCGCGACCCTGGCGGAAAACATGATCGCAATGGGGGATGCGGTCGATGTGCTTTCATTCCACAATTACAGCCCCACGCGGGCGCAGATTCGCGCCAGTATCGAGACCGCGAAGGACTACGCGGCAAAGGTGGGGAAGCCGCTGGTTAATAGCGAAATCGGATGCGTCGCGCGCGCGAATCCCTACGACGTCACGCTGCAGGAGCACATGCAGGCCCACGTGGGATGGTACATCTGGGAATTGATGATCACCGGCAACTGGGGCACGGTGCACGGGGTGTTCTATCCAGACGGAACAGTGCGCGATCCCTCGATCGTAGCGGCGCTTCTGGGTTTTTTCCGCAACCGGGGACCCAAGGTTGTGGAAGAAGCGCCTGACCGCGAGAACCACCTCAGCGAAGCGGTGGCGGGGAACAAGAGCTGGCTGGCGGAGGCCACTCCGGATTGGGAGGCAGGGCTGGACCTCGCGGAAATTTCGGCCAATCTTCTGGAGGCCGCGCAATTGGCTCCCATGCACGATCTGCCGTCGCGGCGAGTGGAGCTGTTGCGGGGCGGCGCTCCGGACATGCCGGCTTTGCGCGCGATGCTGGAGAAATTCACATCGCTGCTGGAGCCTTACCAGCTGCCGGAGGGGGATCCGCGACGGTCGCGACCGCCGGGATCTATCAAGTAGAGAATGGGCCATGGACCGGCTGACAGATGCGACCGCAGGGTGCAATCATCACACTGCTCCGCGATCTTTGATGTTAGGCATGCGCGCATGCGCATCCCTCGGCTCTGCCTGACAGAAGCGATCGATAAGCGACAACAAGTCGCTGCATGCCGCATAGGTTCCCGCCTGGGGATGTTTCCGTTCAGAATGATTCGTGACACTCGGATAGAGCTATTCGCCGCGGTCGCAAGAGTCCACAAAGTGCTTGAATTGCCGGTCGTCCGGTGGGCCACCTGCCCCGCCAGCATCGTGCCACACTCGCAAGGGCTGGGGCGCTCGCCTTGGAGGCGTAGAATCTGCGGATTATGAATGAGTTTCTGAAGCTTGGTGGAATTCTTTTTTGGGCAGTGGCAATCGGGAGCGAATATGCCGTTCAAAGGTGGCCTCAAGCCAAGAAATTCCTCAACGGCCTGGCTATGTCCTGTTTTGCGCTTGCACTCTGCGCAGAGTACGGCTCTTACCGGTACGAGGAATTTCCCGCGATCCAATGGTTCCAAGCGTCCGATACGAATGTCCAAACTTTCATCCTTCCGGATATTCCGGTCCCGGGATCAGAGGAGTTGCTTATCAACGGGTTAATAGAGCCTCCTGATATCTACGCGGTCCACGGAAGAGCAGTCACAATCTCAACGCAACTGAACCGAACCGACCAGATCACAATCAAATACCGGCACCGCCGCTAGGTTCTACTTCACATCTTTTGTATCTGGCGGGTGGCCCGGTTCTGGCCGGGTTGTAGCCCAAGCCGAGCGAGGTCGTTCACGGCACACTTTCATTGCGCCCCAGCCCAGGTCTCGAAAATCGCGAGACGCGTGGCACTACGTCTCAACGGACACTCAATACTACTGCAGGTTCCAATTCCGAGTAACCAATGTTTACCGGTTACCCATCCAACAAAGACAAAAGCCGCGAGCTAATTCGCGGCTTTCACCTTGATGCGGTCTCCAAAAGCCAAACTCAGGCGGCTTGCTTGGTTGCCAAGGAACGCAAGTGATTGCGTCTTTCGGCGGAGGAACTGATGACCTTCATCTCCTCCCAATCGTACGGCAGATCCTTGCCACAATCCAGGCAGGCGACATACGTCCCGGTCAAAGCCGCTGCCTGACTGCGGGAGCGCGAACGGACCGTGATGGGAAAACTATAGCGATTGTGCCGACAGCCAAAAACGTTATCCAAGAACTCTAAAATCATACTCGCCTCCACAGCAGGCTCTGATTGGCCCCCTCACCTGAGACTTGCCGCTTACATAGGTTAGATTCTACTTAGGCTCAAAAGGTTCGATAAGAATGCCTGGCAATGCCGCTACCACAGCGGGAAGCCGCAAGCCCTGTGGAATATTTGAGTTAGCGTATTGCCGATTTGGGAATAAAGAGAAGAAAAAATCAAACACTTTCAGGTCCGGTTCGCTTGCGGGCCTTGCATTTGGTCACAATGGCGGAGCGAAGGCGGTTACGAAGGTCATCGGGCAGTTCGTAGAGTTGCGAGTCGCGGTAGATCTCGATGGTCTTTTTTGTGGTGTCGCAAACCACGTAGCAGTTGTGGCACCACGCCAAATGCTCCTCCAACTCCGTCTTGGTTCGCTCGTCAATTACGCCGTCGAGGTAATTTGTGAGTTCCTGTAGAAATTCAGCGCATTTCACGGTTTGCCATCTCCGCCGTCGCGTTTCTGGAAGTAGCGGTTCAGGCGTTCCCGCAATTGCAAGCGGGCGCGCAGCAGCCGCGACTTGACCGCCGGCACGCTGAGGTCAAGCGCCTCGGCGGTCTCCTCGGTCGAAAGCCCTTCCACGTCTCTCAGCACAAACACCGTGCGAAAACTCATTGGCAAGCCCTGAATGGTGCGACTCAAAATATCCTTTAATTCGGCCTGACTGTATTGCTGCTCCGGGTTCGGGCTCCAATCCGCGACTTCCCGCGGCAACGAGTCTTCCTCGGTCTTTACGTCTTCATCGAGTGAAACCGTGCGGCCGGGCTTGAGGCGCCGCAACTTCATTAGCGCTTCATTGACCGCGATCCGCACCAGCCAGGTGTAAAACTTGGACTGGCCCTGGAACTGATTCAGGTTTTCGTAAGCCTTGAGGAACGCATCCTGCACCACGTCTTCCGCATCTTCGCGGTTGTGCGTAATGTGCTGGGCGATGCGAAAAACGTTCCGGTCGTAACGCCGGACCAGTTCCTCGAAAGCCGAGACGTCGCCGCCTTTGGCCGCCTGAACCAGAGCCAGTTCTTCGGTAACCGGCTCACTCAGCTTGGTTTGGATGGTGCTCATTATGATTCCGATGCACAATTTTGCAGCGATACGGCGCCCGCGAGACTGTTATTTTACTTGGTAACCGGGATTTGCGCTTAACTGTTTTGACGTACTCGGGTGATTCTGGTTTGCGCTAAATTCGGTTCGAAGTCAAATCGACCCTGCTGGGGAAAGGTGGCGGGGGCTGTCAAGAGACAGTGACCAAGGGTTAGTGACTAAGGAGTAAGGTAACCGGCTACAGATTCATCCCAAGTGCCATATAATTACAGGAGTTAGCCGGAAACGCGAATATTCTTCCTCCCGCGGTCCCAGCCCGATCGAGTAACGGATGCCGGAAAAGACCTTGATTGAACAAGTCGTTGAGAAGGTGGTGTCGGAAGTAATCGACAGCCACGCTGCGCAGCTGAAGACCGACTTGGTGCGGAGGGTGCTCGCGGAAGTCACGCCTCAGATGGGGGCTTCGCCCGAGGGAACTCCGTCTGGGCTGCTCAAAGCGGTTGCCTCCATTCAGATGGGGACCACGCAGCGCGAAATTCTGCGCTCGCTGCTGGATAATGCCTCGCGCTACTGCGGACGCGCCGCGCTGTTCGTGATCAAGGCGGGCGCGGCCACCGGCTGGCAAGGGCGAGGTTTCGCGAATTTCGAGGACATCAAAGATTTCCCGCTGGAGGCGAGCGCCGGGGTTGTGTCCCGTGCCCTGCAATCGCGCCTGGCTTTCACCGGCACGGTGGCCGAAATGGACGCGAAATTTGTTTCGCGTTTCGGATCTCCCGCGGAGGACCGAGTGCTGGTATTGCCGCTGCTGCTAAAAGACAGAGTCGCGGCGCTTGTCTATGCCGATGGCGGCAGCGAAGCCGGCGGCAAGATGGACAATGCGGCGCTGGAGTTGCTGGTAGTAAGTGCCAGCGCATGGCTGGAAGTGGCCGCGCTGCGCAAGCAGGCCCACAAAGAAGGGACTGCGGAACCCGGCGCCGCCGAAAAGCCTTCCACATTGCCGCCGGTGCAGGCCGCGTCCTCGTTCTCCGATCCGTTTGCCGCGCACGCACCCATCCATTCGGCGGCGCCGGTGGAAATTCCTGCGGCGCCGGCGGAGGTGGTGACGGCGTCCGCCGCCACGGCCGCTGCGCCCGCCCCGGACGCCTTCGCGGGGATGTCTCCCGAGGATGCCGAGGTCCATCGTAAGGCGCAGCGCTTTGCCCGCCTGCTGGTGGACGAGATCAAGCTCTATAACCAGGCCAAGGTGACCGAGGGACGCAAAAGCAAGGACCTGTATGACCGCCTGAAGGACGACATCGATAAAAGCATGGCCACTTACCACAAGCGTTACGGCGGCACGGTGGCTGCGAGCACAGACTATTTCCAGCAGGAGCTGGTGCGCAGTCTGGCCGAGGATGACAGTTCACTCATGGGTGCCAGTTTTCACCGGTGATGCCCGATTTCAGCGATAATAGAACACAGTGGATGTACCTCTCCGGAAACTAATTCTCGTCCTCTTGCTGGCTGCGTTGTGTGGCGGCGGTGTTGCGTTCGCTTCGCAAAGCTCCGCTCCAAGCCCCGTGCAGGCGCCTGCTACGCAAGCTGCTCCCGCGCAGAAGACCAGCACTCCGAAGCCTTCCGCTCACAAGGCTGCGCCAACGCGGAGAGGCGCCACCGTCGCCAGCAAGCGGAAGCGGCCTTCCCCACGTCTGCGGCGCATGCGCCAGGCTTTCGTGGCCTCGGCCAGTCTGAAACCGATGGCGCGCCAGTTACTCCAGGACCGCAGCCCCGCCGCGTACCTGGGAGTGGAAGCCTACGCCCGCCACAATGCCACCCAGGACTCGGGCGCGCTGGCCTGGCTGGTGGTCGGCTATGCCCGTACGCTCGATCACGACTACGCCGGCGCCATCGATTCCCTCAACCGCGCCAAGCCTCATGCCGGCGACCTGGGAGATTACGTCAACTATTACCTGAGTTCGGCTTACTTTCAGACCGGCCACCTCGCCGAGGCCATCGCGCTGCTTGCGGATTTCGACAAGACGTATCCGGATTCATTGTTGCTCCGCGATGCTCACGTGCTGTACGCCAACGCTCTATTGGCCGACAATCGCGCGAAGGAAGCGGTCGCTTTGTTGGAGGATGACCGCGCGCCCATTCTTCCGGACCTCGAACTGGCGCTGGGACGCGCCTACGCGGCGTCCGGCGACGCGGCCAAAGCCGTTCCCATTTTTCGCAATTTGTATTTCACCATGCCGTTGAGTTCGGATGCCGACCAGGCGGACGTCGAACTCAGGAAATTGCCGGCGGCGCAATCGCCTGCGCCCACTTTCACCGATCGCAAGACGCGCGCCGATTTGCTGTTCAAGGGCAAGCGCTATGACGATGCGGCGAATGCCTACCGGGAGCTGAGCGATGCGGCCGATCCCAGTGTGCGTCCCGCACTGCAACTGGCTTGGGCGGCCGCGTTGCGCCGCGGTGGGCGCGACCGGGACGCGAAACGAGTGCTGGATTCCATTCCGCCGCTGACTCCGGAGATTAGCGCGGAACGCTTGTTCAACCTGGGAGAGCTGGCCCGCGCGGCCAATGACGATGACGCTTTCCTGCGCAATCTGCAGCAGCTTCGCGAGACTGCGCCCACCAGCACTTGGCTGGAGCAAGCACTGCTCTCGGCGGGAAACATCTATCTGCTGCGCGGCGATTATGACCATGCCATCGATTCCTACCGCGAAATGCAGCAGCGCTTTCCCAGTGCGGACCGCGCTTCTTATGCGCACTGGAAGGTGGCGTGGCTGAGTTTGCGCCAGGGCCGGAATCAGGAAGCGAAGAGCGAATTCGAGCAGCAAATTGCCCTGTATCCGGATTCGGTGGAAGTGCCGGCCGCGCTTTATTGGCGGGGAAGGCTGGCGGAAGAAGACAACGAGCCGGCCAAGGCGCGCACTTATTACCAGAAACTTTCCGACCGCTTCCGCAACTACTACTACGGAGAGTTGGCGCGCCGGCAGCTCGGGAAACTGAAGGATGACAGCGATCCGGTGCAGTATCCGCTGCTCGACCGCATTCCGCCTATCGGCTCGGATACGAATGTGACCGCGGATCCGCTGCCCGCCGACGACCTGCGGGTGCAAAAGGCGGAGCTGCTGGCAAACGGGGCGCTGCTCGATTTCGCGGTGCGCGAGTTGCAAGCCGCGGCTAAAGACAACCCAGGGAATTGGCTGCCCGCCGAGACGGCGCACATTTACGAGGATGTAGGGCGCTACGACATGGCCGTGGAAGTGATGAAGCACGCGGTGCCGAATTATTTTGCCGTGGACATTCCCAGTTTGCCCCGCGCCTATTGGGAAGCGCTCTTTCCCAAGCCCTACTGGACTGACTTGCGAAGGTTTTCGTCGGGCAATGCGCTCGATCCCTATCTGGTGGCTTCGCTGATCCGGCAGGAGTCGGAGTTCAATCCCAACGCAGTGTCGCGAAAGAACGCGGTTGGACTCATGCAGTTGCTGCCCAGCGCGGGCAAGCTAGTGGCCAAGCAGGCGAAGCTCCGGCACTTTTCCGCCACGCAGCTCTTCACTCCGGCGGTGAACCTGCAACTCGGAACTCTGTACTTCCGCAACACCGTGGATAAATTCGGTGCATTCGAGTATGCCCTTGCTGCGTACAACGCCGGCGACGACCGGGTGAAGGAATGGCTGGCGCAGGGCAAGTACCGCGATCCGCAGGAGTTTGTCGAATCTATTCCATTCACTGAAACCAGGGAATACGTGCAGGCCATCTTGCGCAATGCGAATGTTTACCGGCAGTTGTACGGAACGCCGTAAGCTCTTTTCTTTCCAACCACCTACAAGTTTTACAACTTTTCATCTTTTCCAAGAGGCGCCCGGGCGTAGAATCGCTCCCGGTTCAGCCACTTATGTTTTCTACTCTGGCCGTTCGATCCAACCACGATAAGGAGAGCGAAGATGACAGCTTCAAAGCATCCCATACCAAAAGGTTTCCATAGCGTGACTCCCACGCTCACTGTTCGCAATGCCGCCGAAGCCATCGAGTTCTATAAGAAAGCGCTGGCAGCCGAGGAACTGGTGCGCATGCAAGGTCCCGATGGCAAGATCAGCCACGCGGAGATCAAGATCGGCGATTCCATCGTTTTCATTGGCGAGGAAATGCCCAACATGGGTAACAAATCTCCGCAAACCCTAGGCGCTGCGACTGGCGGGCTGCACATCTACGTCGAGGATGTCGACAAGGCCTTCGCGCGGGCCGTCGCCGCAGGCGGCAAAGTCACCATGCCGGTCACCAACATGTTCTGGGGAGATCGTTACGGCACATTCCACGATCCTTTCGGCCATGCCTGGGGCATCGGCACGCACATCGAGGATGTGAGCGAGGAAGAATTGGAACGCCGCATGAAAGCCTTCTACGCGGAAATGGCACAGCAAAAGAAGACAGCGTAAGAACGGCCTCTGGGCTCTGGGCTTTAGGCCACGAGAGGCCGATTGAGGCTGAAGCCTAGAGCCTAGAGCCAGATTCGGCCTTTCGCTCCGGGGACTTGGCGAACAGGATCTCAATCGCCAGCAGCCCAGCCCCAACGACAATGGCGCTGTCGGCAACGTTGAACGCCGGCCACTGATAGCTGCCGATGTAAAACAGCAGGAAATCGACCACCCGCCCGCTGAGCACCCGGTCCCACAGATTTCCCAGCGCGCCGCCCAGGATCAGCGCCAGCCCGATGCCCGTGGTCGTCATGGTATGGCTGCTGCGCCACAGCAGAGCGGCGACAATGACCAGCGCCACAATCGAAAACATCACCAGCATTCCGATTTTCCAGGCGGAAGGCGATTGGGCAAAAAGGCTGAACGCGGCGCCGCGATTCTCGACGTGGGTGAGGTAGAAAAACCCGGAGATCAATTTCTTCGACTCGTACAGCGGGATGTCTCTCGCCACGATCCATTTGGTGGCGCGGTCGACGAGCACCATCAAAAGGGCGATCACGAGATGATATTTGCGCATGGCGCGATGGTCAGTCATTGGATACGAACCTTCATACCGCCGAAGCCTCGGCTCCAATTTCTTTCAGCACCGCGCTGCAGCGCTCGCACACGGTTGGAGAGTTTTTATCTTCCCCGACATGCGGCGAATAATTCCAGCAACGCTCGCACTTCTGGCCGTCAGCGCGGCCGACCTTCACCACGACACCGCTAGATCCATTACCGGAAGCGGCCTTCTCCAGGGTGACGGCGGAAACAATGAAGATATAGCGCAGCTGAGTGGCGAATCTGGCCAGCACTGCGTACACCGCTTCCGGCGCAGTGAGCGCGACTTGCGCCTCCAGGTTGCTGCCAATCAGCTTGCTATTGCGCGCCTGCTCCAGGGCCTTTAGCACTTCGCCACGCACCGCCAGCAGCGTGGGCCAATCGTCATCGCGCGGAGGCTCATCGGGCAGATCGCCACCCAGAACCTCCACAGCCGACGGAAACTTGGCGAGATGAACGCTCTCCGGCCGATCCGGCACCGCCGGCAAGTACCCCCAAACCTCATCGCAGGTGAAACTCATGATCGGAGCCAGCAGGCGCACCAAGGTCTCCGCAATCCGCCACATCGCCGTTTGCGCGGACCGCCTTCCCAGAGACTTCGGCGCGTAGGTGTAGAGCCGGTCTTTCAATACGTCGAAGTAAAAGGCGCTTAGTTCGACGACGCAGAAATCGTTCACCCGGTGATAAATCTTGTGGAAGGCAAACTCCTCATACCACTTGGTGACATCCGCCGCCAGCGCCGCGGTTTGGCGAAGCATGTACTGGTCGAGCGCTTCCATCTCGTAAAGAGGCACCGCGTCGGTTTGCGGATTGAAATCGTACAGGTTGCCGAGAATGTTCTTGAGCGTGTTGCGAATCTTGCGATAGTTGTCGGCGATGCGCTGCATCAGCTGCTCGGAGCCAACCACATCGTCACGGAAATCCACCGATGCGACCCACAAGCGCACAATTTCGCCCCCCAGCCGATTGGCAATGTCGGCCGGATCCACGTCATTGCCGCGCGACTTCGACATGGCGCGGCCCTGTTCATCGAGCGTCCAGCCTGGGCTCGCAGCCATGCGGTACGGCGCAGCCGCGTGCGTGCCCATGGCGCAGAGCAGGGAAGACATGAACCAACCGCGAAACTGGTCGCCGCCTTCGAGGTAAAGGTCGGCCGGCCAGGGCAGGCCGGGCTCGCGGCCAAGCACGGCGTCGTGGCTGGATCCCGATTCGAACCATACGTCGATGATGTCGTTCTCTTTGGTGAATGCCGTGCCGCCGCACTGCGCGCACTTCGCTCCATCGGAAACAATGTCATCCGCTTCCGGCCCATACCAGGCATCGGCGCCGGAGCGCGCGAAGAGTTCCACAACCTTGCGATTCACGGCGGGATCGTTTAGTGGTGTTTTGCACTCCGAGCAAATAAAAACTGCGATGGGCACGCCCCAGATGCGCTGCCGCGATATGCACCAGTCCGGCCGCGTGGCGATCATGTTGGCGATGCGCTCCTCGCCCCATGCCGGGTCCCACTTTATCTTTTTGATCTCATCCAAAGACCGGGTGCGCAGCGTGCCGCCGCCTTGCATGGGCGTTTCCATGGAAATGAACCATTGCTCGGTAGCGCGAAAGATGATGGGATTGTGGCAGCGCCAGCAATGCGGGTAAGAGTGTTCCAGGCTTTCCGAGTGCATAAGCACGCCGCGCTTCTTCAACAGCTCAACGATAGGAGCATTCGCTTTGAAGACTTGCAGGCCGTCGTATTCCGGCAAGCCATTGTGCATGCGGCCGGCAGCGTCGACGTCGCACTTGGGATCGAGTTTGTATTTCGTGCCGGTGACGAAGTCTTCCGCGCCGTGCGCGGGCGCGGTGTGAACCACGCCTGTACCGGTGTCCATGGTCACGTAGTCGGCCAGCACTCCCAGGATCGCGCGATCCAGGAACGGGTGTGAGAAATTGAAATACTCCAACTTTTCGCCCGGAAAATGCGCCAGCCGGACGGGCGCGGCCAGCCCGACCTTCTCGATGAACCCATTCGCCAGTTTCTCGGCGACAATGTAAACCTCGCCCGCGGATTCGAGAGCAACGTATTCTTCGCCTGGATGAAAAGCTACCGCCATCGACGCGGGCAGGGTCCAGGGAGTGGTCGTCCAGATGACGGTGAAGACTCTCTTGCCCGCGAGGGCGGGATCGAGTTTCGCGGGATCGTCTTTGGCCGCATATTTCACCCAAACTGTTGGGCTGGTGTGGTTTTCATATTCGACTTCCGCTTCCGCAAGCGCGGTCCGGTCGTGAATGCACCAGTAAACCGAGCGCAGTCCCTTGTAGACAAAGTTCTTCTCGAAAAACGCATAGAACGTGGCCAGCACCACCGACTCATACTGCGGAGTCATGGTCGAGTAAGGCTCATCGAAGCGTCCGAATACGCCGATGCGCTGGAACTGCTCGCGCTGCAAATCGAGGTACTTCTGGGCATATTTGCGGCATTCCGCGCGCACCTCCAACTGCTTCATCTGCAACTTCCTGCCGCCGAGCTGCTGATCGACTTTGATTTCGATGGGAAGGCCGTGGCAATCCCATCCTGGGACGTAGGGCGAATCGAATCCCGCCATGGTTTTCGACTTGACAATAAAGTCTTTCAGGCACTTATTGAGCGCATGACCCAGGTGGATAGGCCCATTGGCGTATGGCGGCCCATCGTGCAGAACGTACACCGGCGCACCTTTCCTTGCCCGGCGGATGTGCTCGTACATCCCCATCTTTTCCCAGTGGTCCAGCAGTTTGGGCTCATTCTGGGGCAGGTTGGCTTTCATGGGAAAGCCGGTTTTGGGCAGGTTGATAGTAGATTTCAGGTCGGACGGCACTCGGCGGTTTTCTCCCAAATGATTGATTTTTTTCATTATAGGGAGCATCCGGAGGAACGTCCATCAGCCTGCCCAGGCGCCAGCCCAGCCCCGGTAGGGACCTCGGAAAAGCACTGTCGGAAAGCCACAAAATGCGTGTACAATTTGCCCAATGGGAACTTTGTCCAATCGAATAGCATCTAAAGACTTAGCATGAATTGGATGAACTCGCCGGCGCGCGGCAGCCTGGCGGGACGAAAAGTGCGGGCGGAAAGCAACTTGGCGTGCTGCGTGCTCATCAAGTTAAGCAGGCAGGCGGCTAAGATCCGAACCTGCTGAGGATCCAACAGGGCGATACTATGTCAACCACACCGGTTACCCCCCCCGATAATTCCGGGCCTGAACTGAATCTTCTGTTGCCGAACGCGACTTTTGAAGAATCGCTCTGGAAGTCGCTATTTCGCAACATAGACGAGTTCTTGTTCCCCAAGAAATTGCCGCCTCTGGTATTGGAATCGAAACCGGTTCCGGTCAAGGATATTTGGGGTTTCTACAGCTATAAGAAGAACGGCGTCCTCGGTTCGACCGTGGCGCACGTTATTCTGCTGGCGGTAATCATCGGCGGAACCATGCTGGCCCGGCGCGTAGTGCAGCACATCACGCACGCGCCGAATATCACGACGTTAATCGTGCCGGGCGATGTTCCACCGTTGCCTCCCTCGAAAACCAAGGTCGGTGGCGGCGGTGGAGGCGGCGACCGCGACAAGCTGCAGGCCAGTAAGGGCAAACTGCCCAAGTTCTCTATGCAGCAGATTGTGCCTCCCATGGCGGTGGTCCGCAATCAGAATCCAAAGTTGACTGCTGAACCGACCGTGGTAGTCCCGCCGGACATCAAGCTGGCCTCGAATAACTTGCCCAATCTGGGCGATCCCATGTCGGGCGTGGTTGGGCCGCCCTCCAACGGCACTGGCTCCGGCGGTGGTATTGGGTCGGGGGCCGGCGGCGGAGTGGGTTCCGGCTCAGGCCCGGGCGTCGGTCCGGGTTACGGTGGCGGCATTGGTGGGGGCGTGTTTCGAGTTGGCGGAGGCGTTTCCGCGCCCAAGACGCTCTATGCGCCCGATCCGGAGTACTCCGAGGAAGCCCGCAAGGCCAAGTATCAGGGAACTTGCGTACTGTGGTTGATCGTCGGACCGGACGGCCGTCCGCGCGATATCCGCATCGCCCGCAGCCTCGGTTTGGGCCTGGACGAAAAAGCCATCGAGGCAGTGAAGCAGTGGAAGTTTGAGCCAGCCATGAAAGATGGCAAGCCGGTGGCCGTGCAAATCAACGTCGAAGTGGATTTCCGGCTGTACTAAGGTGTGCCCCGAAGCTCTATTCCCTTAAGTCCACGTGCTTGACTTCGCTGATCGAAAGCCCTAGGAATCGCGCGCCCAGCCGGGCAAATTTCTCCGCCGAATCGGTTGCGTAAAAGCTCATGCGTGTAGGACTGCGACGCTCTTTTTGGGCGGGATCGGAAACCGGAGACCGGCGGAGTTGGTCAAAAACCACCTGCGCCGTCGACTCGGCTGAGTCCACAATGGTCACGTGCGCCGGCGCGGCGCGCCGCAACAATGGCTTCAGCAGCGGGTAGTGAGTGCAGCCCAGCACAAGCACGTCGGCGTGCCGAAACCCGTCCGTGAAAACTTCATCCAGATAGATGCGCGCCACCTGCTCGGTTACGGGGTGGTTCACCCATCCTTCCTCCACCAGGGGAACCAGCAGGGGACAAGCTTTTTCCCTGGCTTCCAGGCCTTGGGCTTGCAGTGCCCGCAAATACGCGTGACTGCCGATGGTCGCTTCGGTTCCAATGACCACGACTTTGCGATTCTTGCTGACCTGCGCGGCCTGCCCCGCCCCAGGCTCGATGACGCCAATGACCGGAACTCCCGAGGCCTTGCGGATTTGCTCCAACGCCAGCGCCGTCGCCGTGTTGCAAGCGATCACCAGCACCCCCGCCCCGTTCTGTTCGAGGAATTGGGTTGCTTCCACGGCGTACTTAGCCACGGTCTCGGCGGATTTTGAGCCGTAGGGCAGGCGCGCGGTATCGCCGAAATAGAGATAGTCGGCGGCGGGAATTAGTTCAAGTAAAGCTTTAAGTACGGTGAGGCCGCCGAAGCCGGAATCGAACACGCCGATGGTGGGCCGCCGGGCTGTCATGAGGAGCTAGATCGCCCGATCCGAGTTTGCCAGAGGAGCGGTCACGAGTTCGTGGGTTCTTCCGCAGCAAGTACCCGGAGGAATCGGCGCACCGTGCGGGCAGGTTCGCGGATGGCCAAGAAAGCTGCAAATCTTGTCCGTGGCTTCGGGAGAAAGAATGTGCTCAAACTTGCAGGCTTGCTGCTCGATTTCGCTTTCGCTGTCCATGGCCAGGCTGTCGGTGAACAAGCGCTCGGCGAGGCGATGGCGGCGGATGATGTCGGCGGCGCGGCGGCGGCCGCGGTCGGTGAACTCGATGACCAGGCTTCCGTCTCCCAACGAGCTGGCGAGCGGCTTGAGCGCGTCATGGCAAGGGTTGGTAAATGGCTTGTGGTGGTGCGCTTGCGGGGGATGCGGACTCGCGGTGACCAATCCCAAGGCCGCCATTTTTTCCACCGCGATGCTCACCGGCAGCGCGCCATGTACCTCCATGTGTTCCAGTTCCGCGATCTCACCATGCTCTTCCAAGGCCCACAGTTCCTCGAGCACTTCGTCGAACTGCTCCTCATCGGCCATGGCGAAGACTTCCTGCGCGGCGATCTTGCCGTGATGCAATTCGATGCGCCGGTCCGCCAAGCGGGCGACTACGGGGTCGTGCGTGACCATCACGATGGTCCTGCCTTGGGCGTGCAAGTCGCGCAGCAAGCGCAAGACGATTTCTTCGTTGAGCGCATCCAGATTTCCCGTGGGCTCGTCGGCCAGCACGATCTTGGGATCGTTAATCAGCGCGCGGGCGATGCAGACTCGCTGCTGCTCGCCTCCGGAAAGCTGCGACGGCACGTGGTGGGCACGGTCTTTCAGTCCCACGCGATCGAGCGCGTCGAGCGCTTCCTGCTCGTCGGTCATGCTGTGGAAGTATTGCGCCAGCATGACATTTTCCAGCGCCGTGAGGTAGGGGATGAGATGAAATTGCTGAAAGATGAAGCCGATTTTCTCCGCCCGCACCCGGTTCAGATCCGTGTTGGAAAGCTCGGCAACATTTTCGCCGTCAAGCCAGATTTCGCCCGAGGTCGGGCGATCCAGGCAGCCAATCAAATTCACCAGCGTGGATTTGCCCGAGCCCGAAGGCCCCATCACGGCGATCCACTGGCCGGGATCGACGCTAAGAGAGAAATCGTCGAGCGCGCGAATGCTGCCGCCTTTAGCCTCAGCCCTGGCGGGATACACGCGGCTCACATTCTTCAGCTTGATCAAGCTACTCTCCCCTCAGAATCATAGCTGGCTGCACCCGCCGTAGCAATGAGATCGGCAGAATGGCCGAAAGCAACGCCACTCCGACGCTACCGGCCAAAACCAACGGCAGAACGCTGAAGCGTGGAACCACCTCGGCATGGAAATTGACTCGGCCAATCCAAGCGGCCACGCCCATGCCGATGGCGTAGCCGATTAGCGCGCCAACCGCTCCCATCGCGGCAGATTCCGCGGCAAAAAATCCGTTGATCAGCCACTCCGACGCGCCGAGCGCTTTCATGATGGCGAAATCGCGGCGCCGGTCAAACACCCACCCCATCAACGTGGCCAGCACGCATAGAGCGGCGGTAAGCACGATCAAGACCGACGCGGCCAGCAGGGTTGCGCGAGTCTTGCCCAGCACGCGAGCTTCACCCTCCATGACCTGCCGGACCGGCCGCACTTCGGCCGCAGGAAGGGATTGCTCCAGTTTCTGAATGACGGCGTTCACTTCCGCGGCGGTTCCCGACGCTGCAATCTCGATGGTCGAAGGTTGCACCCCAGTCCAGCTTTCAAAATCGCTGAGCGAGAGATAAATCCGGCTATCCTCGGCCGCCCCGGTTCGCAGAGTTCCCACCGGATTCACTTGGACGGTGCGTCCCCGGAAACTTAGGCTGAGCGGACCGCCTTGGGGGTTCAGAGCCGCCTCCGCGCGCACCCCAAGCAGCGCCTGGTTCGGCGCGCTTGGCCAGTTGGTGACGGCCCACCACTTGTCGAGCTTGCGAGCCAGCCCGAGGTCGGTGCCGGAGACCACAACCGAGTGGCCCTGCGGGGTGCGGGCCACAACGTAGGCGAAAGGGACGGCCAGGCCGCGTCCGGCAAGCGCCGCTTGCACGGCCGACAAAGCGTCGGGGGGCAGCGCCGCTCCATCCCTTCCAACCACGACAATGTTCGCGCCGTAATCGCGGAATTCTTCGCGCAATTTGGTTTGGACGTCGACATACAAATTGAGGATTGCAGCTGAAGCCGCTGCCGCCACAACCATGGCCAGCAACGCAGAGGCAGCGCGGCCAGGGCGCAGAAGAGCAGCGCGCGCGAGCATGCGCAAGAACATGGAAGTGTGGGGCACTCGCGTGCGCCTGCCGGCCAGGTCCTGTGCGCTCTCGGAGTGCGGTCTCAAGCCTCACCTCGCAGCGCCTGCACGGGATCCAATTTCACCGCCCGCCGAATGGCCACGAAGCTGCCGGCAAACGTCACCAGCACGGCGATTCCCAAGATAATTGGAAGCAGTACGGGCTGGATCGTGATCTCGGAGCCGAAAATCTCGCGTCCGATCTGGCCTGCCAGCAAAGCTCCGCCGAAGAAGCCAGCCATGCCGCCAATTAGCGCCAGCAGCGCCGCCTCAGCGAAGAACACGGCCGCAATGGAAAACCCGCCGGCCCCGAGAGCCTTCATGAGCCCGACCTCGCTGCCGCGCTCAAAAATGGCCGTCGCCATGGCCGCGGATACCGCCAGCCCGGAAGCCAAGAGCGCCGCCAGTGTCACCAGCAACATCAGACCGGTGATGCGCGCCAGTAGTGTGCCTTCCGTTTGCGCCACTTGGCGGATCTCTTCCGCGTGAGAGTGCGGAATGGCCTCCTGCAGCTGAAAGGCAATCGACTGCGGATAAGGCGAGCAGTACCAGCGGTCGTACATTTCCGGGCTCATCGACTTGGGATCGCGCCGCGCCAGCGCATCCTCGGGCTTGGTAAGGGCACTGACGTAAATGCGCTTCACCGCTCCAGGCTTGCCCAGAATCTGTTGCGCGACGGCGAGCGGCGCCACGATCTGCTCGTCTTCCACGCTCCCTGTCGACAAGATCCCCGCGACCCGATGTGGCTGCCCTGCAAATTGGATCTGGTCTCCGACCTTGAACCCAAGTTTCGTGGAAAGGTCTTTTCCCAGCAGAACGTCGCTCGATTCGTCATCCGGCCAACCGCCTTCGACTTTCCACCAGGGATGCGTGGTGCGAACTCCAGTGACGAAAACTTCCTTGCCCCAAGTGAGTTGCTTGGCAAAGTAAGTTCCAAGCAGAGGGACGCTCCGGCTTGCGCTCCCATCCACCTCGACGTTCACCGGCAGCATGGGAGCAAATCCAAGGATGTTGTTTCGCCAGAACATTCCTTTGATCTTGGGCAGGTCGGCGGCGTTGAGGTAAGCGCCGTCGCTGGGCGGCTTCAGGTTCACGCCGCCAATCTCAACATCGAGGGTGTCTTCCTGCGAAGTAACAATCAGGTTGGCGCCGTAGGTGCGCAGTTCACGATTGATTTTGTCGCCTACGTCGGTGGCAACCGCGATCATTGCGGTGGCAACGGCCACTCCCAACGTAGTCGCAATGCCCGCCAGCAGCTTGCTGCGTTTTTGCCGCCGGAACGATTCGTAGACCAGGCGCACGAACATCGCGGCTATTGCTCGAACATGCGCGCGCCGGCCGCGATGTCCGCCTCCGAGATGACGATGGAATCTGCCGTCTGCGTGGCTTGCAGAGGCACCGGATTGCATCCGCCCTTCAAGCCCACCGATTGCCCATTGATGGGCGCGGCGCAGTTCCGGCACACCACCCCGTTCGGTCCTTTGTAGAAGCCGGCAGAGCCGCAAATTTCGCACGCATCAAACACGGTGGCGACTTTGCCGTCGGGTTTTTGGTAAAGCCAAAAGCGCACTTCCACGCCATTCTCCTTGGCCTGAAAGCGATGCAGATCGCTATCGGAAACCTGTGCCAGCGGAATGCTGACTTGCCCGTTCACGAACGCGACTTCGGTCGCGGGAGACGGCGCGTTCGCGCTCTTGGCGTAGATGAATTCCGCGGTCACCAGCACAATGAAGGCGAACGAACTGGCATAAACCGCCGACATCCATAGCCGCTCGCGGCGCGCGCTCCAAAGAACTTTGCGCCGAGCCGCCGGAGAATCGGGCAGGGCATTCGGCTGTCTTCGCTTGACCTCAAACAGCACCATCAGCGCGGCCAGCGCCAGAATGGTGACGAAGAAAAACACTTCGTTGCTCACAATCGGCCCCACAATCGCCATCTCCTCTTTGGAAGAGGGAAGCACTCCGTTTTCGGAAAGCTCGTGCAGGCCGGAGACAATGAGCTGCGCCGCCACAAAGAACAAGATCACGGTTGTGATGCGAAAGAACTTGGGCAAATCGATACGGACGCTGCCCTTGACGAACACCACGCCAAACAGGATGGCCACCACCACCCCCGCCAGCGTCCCCAGGAAGCTGAGCAGTTCGGTGGAGTTCAGCGAGACCGCGGCCAGGGTAAGCACGGTTTCCGCGCCTTCCCGCAGCACCATCAGAAACACAAACAGGAAGAGCCCGAACCAGGAGCTTTCTTTGGCCAGCAACCCAACTTTGCTCTCGATCTCGCCCTTAAGTTTCCGCCCGGTGCGCATCATGAAGATGATCATGGTGACCACGAAAAAAGCCGCGGCCAGCATGATCCAGCCTTCGAATATGTCTTCGTTCCAATGCGTCCGAGCCAGCAAAACTGCCAGCCCGATGCTGCCCACGAAGGCTGCCGCCAGCCCGGCGTAAACCGATTTGCGGAGTTCGGGCCGTCCGATCTTCACTAGGTAGGCAATGGTCAGCCCGACAATGAGGGCAGCCTCAACCCCTTCGCGCAATGTCACGATGAACGCTTGCAGCACTTGTTTTAGCGGCCTTTTCCGCCAAGACGCACCTAATCCTAGTTGCAAATCAGTTGCAACTAGGATCTACACTTTAGAATAATCCTCCCCTTTCGCCCCGTCAATGACGCGGCGTTGATTAAAATCAGCTGAAATAATCGGAAGCCTGGCCCAAACGCCCGCCCATTCGAAACGTCCCTGCAGTTAGATCTTCTTCAAGAATCGTTTCGCGTCGGCGAGCCTGGGAAACAACTTTTCTTCCGCACGGAATTCCGCCGAGTGGACGCAGCGCCGGCTCCCGCGCAATTTCACCGGGTGTTTCAGGTGCAACATTTCGTGGTAGACGATGTATTCCACGGCGTAGCGAGGAACGGAGGAATGATCGAAGACGCGGCTGATGATGATGGCATTGTGGGCGGGATCGTAATGCCCCAGAATGCGCCGCGCGCCGAGTTGGCTCCAGCTCATGCGCGGCCGTCCCAGCAGCCCATGGAATAGCCGCACATTGAGATCGTCGAAAATGGCGTCAAGATCGTAGAAGAATCCCTGCGCCGATCGCAATCGCTTGCTTCCTCGCACCTGGCGCACTAAGTGAGCTTTGCTCCTGATTTCGTGGCGGGAAACGTACTTGCGATAGCGCGCGGCTTCCGCCCGCTCAATCGGCTGGCGATACATCTTGGCTAGCAAAATGTGGGCCACCGCGCGCAGAACTGGCTCCGGCGCGCCCTCCAGCAGATCCGACAACCGCACCAGCAATTTCCCATGGCGCAGACGGATGGTGTTGTTGACATTTGCAAAGGAATAGAACTCGACCGTCAAGTCTGGCACATCGGCCCGCGGCCGCAGTTCGCGGTAGGTGTCGTGGAAGATGTGGAGAAGATGTTCGCTCACTTGGAAGCCAGATTAGCACGGGCCGTGGTCAATGCTTGTTCTCCTTCTTGCGCTTGGCGGCCTCTTCCTGTTCCGCCAACAACTGGCGATGGTCGCCGATGCTGGTGTCCACATCATCCATGGCGTCCGCGAGAACGAACTCATAGGCCTTTTCGTCCTTGCCCGCGCTGGCTGAATCTTTCACCGCCCGGAGCCGGGCTTGAAATTCCGTATCGGCGTCGATAATCACTTTCAGAACTTTGCGCAGGTCAGCTTTACGGTCGTTGAACGTGTCGATGTTCTGGTTGAGTTCATCGTAAACGTCCACAAAGTCCTGCAGCCGGTCGTGCACGGCATCGCCTTTGTTCGTGATCTTCGGATCGGTGCGGACTTGTTCCAGCGCGGTCAGGCGCAGGCGAGCAAACTCAACGAACAGCTTCAGACGCGTGTCGGCATCCTGTGCCGCGTCGCGGAGCTGGTCAATCTCGAGTGGATTGAGCGGATCGGAACGGCGCTGCGCGAGCGCGCTGACGGGGAGCAGAAGCGCAAGCAAAGTCCAAGCCAGCCGGTGGCGTAATCTGGGCATGCTTAGTTATCCTTGGCAAACATTCGGGCCAGCAGAGATGTGCGCAATTTTTCCAAGTGGTCGGCGGCCGCTTGCACCGGCGCTTGGTCCTCGAACACCAGGCTGCGCTTGATATCTCGCAGCTTCGCCGCCATCTTGCGAATGGCGATCTCGGTGTTCTTGATCTTGTTTCGCGCCTGGTTGGTTGCGTCGCAGGCCTTGTCGGAGTAAGCCACCACACTGTCCACCGCGGCTCGCCCGGCATCAGCCTGGCCGGCGTTATAAAGCCGGTCGGCGTCCCGCAGCTCCTGCTCCGCAATCTCTGTGTAGAGGCCTGGGCGCTCGCCGTTGGAAGCGGTTTCCGCACGCTTGATCAGCGCTTCCAGCGACTCGTCCGCGTGTACGAATACGCCAGCGAACGTGAGCAGGAAGATCGCGAGAATGCAGACGTGGCTGCGCATAGCGCTCATCTTTGAAGGTTCACGGGAAGAACCCGAACTCACTTCTTGGGAGGCTCGATCGCAATCAGGCGATGACGGGCCTGCCATTCGTTGTCCGGAAACTGCCCGTTGGCGACCTCCAGAAACTTATGATAATTCACCGCCGCATTCTTGTAATCGCGCAGGTGGTCATAAGCAGTGGCGCGCAGGAAGTAACCGATGGGGATTTCCGGCAGATACTTGGCTCGCGCATTCAAGGCCCAGAGCGCTCCCTCATAGTTCTTGTTCTCGTTGGCGGCGACCGCCAGATCGCCGTAAGCCGCGCCAAAGTCCGGTTTGAATTGCACCGCAGCCAAGAACTGCACTTGCGCTTCGGGAAACTTCTTCTGCTTCAGGAACGTCAGGCCCAAGTCGTAGCGTAATTCGGCATCTTTCGGGGCCGCAGCTACGAGCGACCGGTATTGCGCCTCCGCCAAATCATATTTCCCAACCTTCTCGAAGAGATCCGCGAGGTCCCGCTGTATGCCCGTATCCTGGGGAGCCATTTTCTGCGCCACTTGCAATTCCGCGATGCCGGCGTCGTTCTGCCCGTCGGCCGCCAGCATCCGGCCGAGTTGCATGTGCGCCCCGGCATCTTCCGGATGCAACCCCACCAGCTTACGCAGCACTTCTTCCGCATCGCCAAAACGGCGCCCGCGCATGTAGATGTTCGCCAGGCCGGTCAGGCCGTCCGCGGAAGCAGGGTCAAGGGCGAGCACCTGCTTGTATTGCTGTTCGGCGTCAGCGAAACGGTTTTCTTTTTCCAGCAGCAGGCCAGCTGACAAGCGGGAGTCGGTATCCTTGGGCCGTAGGGCGGCCGCTTGCAGGTACGCCGCCACCGCCCCCTCAGGATCGCTGTTTTCGAGCACACGAGCCAATCCCATCCAAGCCCGGGCGTGGCCTTCGTCCACCGAGGAAGTCGGCGTGAGCTTCGTGGCCGCGCGCAAAAAAGTGTCGGCTCCCGGCTGCCCGGTCTTGGCCAGCATCATTCCCAGATTGAGGTTCGATTCGAAAACATCCGGCTTCGCGGCCACCGATTTGCGATAAGCCGCAATTGAATCGCCTGTCTTTCCTAAGGCATTTTCCACGAAGCCAAGATCGAACCATGCCTGATAGTTGCTGGCATCGCGCTCGACAACGGTTTTCAGCAACGGTTCCGCGTCCGCATTGTCTCCCTTGGCAATGTCCGCTTCCGCCTGGCTCAATTCGGGAGGCAAGGACGCATCTTGCACGGCGATCTTGTGATGGCGGACTGTTCCACCGGGGTTCTGCCCGAAAAGAAAGGGCGTACCCAATGCGAAAACAAGCAAAGCCGTTGCCCGGCGCGGCCAGGCCATGTCTCCGCCGCCCACGCCGTGCCATCCGCTTGCCCTAATCGCTCTCATGATCCTCACACGGCTTTCCGCCCATTCGACCGCAATGCCAGGTTCCCATTCAAAACTTGCGCCAGAAACTGTCCGGTATAAGAATTCGGCAGCTCCGCAATCGCCTCCGGTGGACCCGCGCCGATCACATGTCCGCCGCGTTCGCCGCCTTCCGGGCCCAGATCGATCACCCAGTCCGCGGTCTTGATGACTTCCAGGTTGTGCTCGATCACAAGAATCGATCCCCCTGCATCAATTAGACGGCGAAAGGCCGAAAGCAGTTTGCTGACATCGTCAAAATGCAGCCCCGTGGTCGGCTCATCGAAAATGTACAGCGCGCGCTTGCGCCGCTTGCTGCCCTCGGGAAAGTTGCCCAGGCGCCCGACGCCCCGTGCCGTCGGCTGCAAATGCGCCGCCAGTTTCATGCGCTGCGCTTCGCCGCCGGAAAGCGTGGTCGCGGATTGCCCCAGCCGCAAGTATCCCAGCCCAACATCGTCCAGCACGCGCAGCTTTTCCGAGATTTTCGGAACGTTGGCGAAAAACTGCAACGCTTCCTTCACCGTCAAATTCAGCGCTGCGTGAATATTCTTGCCGCGATAACGCACTTCCAGCACCTGCGGCTTGTAGCGCGCGCCTTTGCACTCCTCGCAAATCAGCTCCACGTCGGCCAGAAACTGCATCTCCACCGTGACCGTGCCATCGCCCTGGCAGATTTCGCAGCGGCCCCCCGGAACGTTGAACGAGAAATGTCCGGCGGTGAATCCCCGTTTCTGCGCCTCGGGAAGGGAAGCGAATAACTCACGGATGCCGTCAAAAGCCTTGATGTAGGTCACCGGATTCGACCGCGGCGTGCGGCCGATCGGCGATTGATCGACCAAAACGACCTCGTCGACGTATTCCGCGCCTTCCAACCGATCCCAATTCACGGCCGGCGGCGCAGTTCCATCGCTCTGCTTGAGAGCCGCGGACAAGGCCGGATACAGCACGTCGTGCAGCAAGGAAGACTTTCCCGAACCAGAAACGCCCGTGATGGCAACGATCATTCCCAGCGGAATCGCGAGGTCAAGGTTTTTCAGGTTGTGCGCCTTCGCTCCAAAGATTTGAATCTCCCTATATCCGGGCTCGCGCCGCGCGGTGGGCAGTTGAATGCGCAACTCGTGGGAAAGGTATCTTCCGGTGAGCGACGCCGGCATCTTCTGGATTTGTTCGTAGCTTCCCACCGCAATCACCTTGCCCCCGTTCTCCCCAGCGCCCGGCCCAAGGTCAATGATGCCATCGGAGGCGCGCATCACCTCAGGATCATGCTCCACCACCAGGATCGTATTCCCCAGATCGCGCAGGTCATGCAGGATCTTGATCAGGCGATGGGTGTCGCGGCTGTGCAGCCCGATCGAGGGCTCATCCAACACGTACAGCGTTCCCACCAATCGTGAACCCAGCGACGTCGCCAACTGAATGCGCTGCGCCTCACCGCCCGAGAGCGTGGAAGAAAGCCGATCCAGCGTAAGGTACTCCAGCCCGACGTCGTTCAGAAAACGCAGCCGCTCGTGGATTTCCTGCAACAGCTTATCGGCGATGGCCGCTTGTTGCTCAGTCAGCTCGACCGTTTCAAAGAAGCGCGCCGCCTCCTCCACCGTCATGCCGCAAATCTCACAAATGTTCTTGCCGTTGATCTTGACTTGCCGCGCTTCCTGACGCAGCCGCGCTCCGTGGCAAGCGGAACAGAGCGAATATCCGCGATAGCGGCTGAGAAATACGCGCACATGCAGCTTGTACTTCTTGCGCTCCAGGTAGGCGAAAAACCCCCGTACGCCCTCGAAGCGCCCTTCGCCGTCGACGATAAGCCGCTTATGTTCGGCGCTGAGTTGATCCCAGGGAACATCCAGCGGAATCCCGGCTTGCCGCGCGAAGCGCTTCAGCTCCGTGAACTGGGGCCGATACTTGGGTTTGGTCCAAGGCTCGATGGCGCCTTCATTCAGCGTTTTTGAGCCGTCCGGAATCACGCGTCCAAGGTCAAAATCGATGGTGTTGCCGAAACCTTGGCATCGTGGGCAAGCGCCATAGGGATTGTTGAAGGAGAACAGGCGCGGCTCCGGCTCGTCATAGCGAAGATTGCAGCGTTTGCATTCGAATCGCCCCGAAAAGCGGAGTTGGTTCGGCGCCCGTCCTTCTTGCGCCGCCGTCTCAAAAATAACTTCACCGGCCTGGCGATAGCTGATCTCGATCGCGTCGACGATGCGAGCCCGGTTCTCCGCCGATACCGCGATTCGGTCCACCAGCAGAAACACCGGCTCGCCAAAATTTATGTCCAACAACGACTCCGGCGTGGAAAACTCAAAAATCTGCCCGCGTTGATAGAGCCGATTGAATCCGCGCTGCCGAAGCTCGGAAAGCCGGGCTTTGAGGGAATCATCAAGCGTAGCTGCGGAGTCTAACGTAGCGCCGGCGTCTCGCCGGCTGTCCTGCGGCCGTCCCGCCCGCAGCCGCGATGAAGTTCGAGGCTTCTTCCGTGTCTTCTCGTCCGAACTCTCCGCCGAGACCGCAGCCGCAATCCGCAGCGGAAATAACACATTCAACCGCGCGCCCTCGCCCAGCCCCAGCACCGCTGCGGCAACCTCATCCACGGTGTCTTTCTTCACCTCGTTGCCGCACTGCAGGCAATAGGTCCGCCCAATGCGGGCGAACAGCAATCTAAGGTAGTCGTAGATTTCGGTAGCCGTCGCCACCGTGGAACGTGGGTTGCGCGTCGTGTTCTTCTGCCGAATCGCCACCGCCGGAGCAATGCCGTCAATCACGTCGACATCCGGCTTCTCGATTCGCTCCAGAAACTGCCGCGCATAGGCGGAGAGCGACTCCACGTAGCGCCGCTGCCCCTCGGCATAGATGGTGTCGAAGGCAAGGGAAGACTTGCCCGACCCCGAGACCCCGGTGACCACCGTCAGCGAGTTATGCGGGATTTCAAAGTCGATGTTCTTGAGGTTATGGACCCGCGCCCCGCGAACAATAATGCTTTCCGTGGACATCAATAGAGAACCGCCGCAAACCAGCTCAGAGCGCCCAAGGTGTTCCAGGTGGCCTAAGACAGGCTGCAGAATTCTCTATTATAGGCGCCGGTCGCTTCTCGGGGGCGCCTGTGTCCGGCTTGCGGCCTACCACGAAGAATTTCACTCGCTGCGGGGAAAATTTACCGGTTGGCTGCGCCCCTCAAATTTCCCCGCCCGCTCAAAATCAGACACTTAGCGATTGGCAGTTCCGGTGCAAAATCCCCGCCGTCAGCAAAAGGGAACTGTGTTACTCACCATCCCAATTCATGCGGAGGAGCGTCATGCGCAGCCAAACTCACACCGCGGCATTCGGGCTCTATCTGTCAGGCGTGGACTTGCAATCTCTAGTGGGTGAATTGAGTGGGGCCGGTTTTCCCAACGAAGACATCTGTGTGGTTTTACCGGCCGACCATGACGCCGCAGGCACATTGCGCTCGTTGCAGACTGGCACGCCCGACTCGGCGTCGCAAGTCGAAAACGTCCTGGCTTGGCTGGCGAGATTCGGAGCGGTGGTGGTCCCGAGCGTCGGAGCCTTCGTCGCCGGCCGCGAATTTGTCGGCATGCTCTTTGGCGTGGGATGCAAGCCGCGGGCGTGTAACCAGGTTCTCCACAGTCTGGGCATACCGCAAGCTGACGCGGATCGCTACGAAGAATGGGTCAACCTGGGCGGGTCGGTCGCCTATGTCTGTTGCGACGACGTCGACCGCGTGCAGGAGGCGTGTGAGATTTTGGAGGATGCAGGAGCCGAGGAAGTCTCCTGGCTGGATGAAGCCGACGTCTACGCCGAATTCGGCGCTTTACGGGAAGCTTGCTGAAAGCACGGGCGAGGCGCTGCACCCCCTCAGAAATCTCTATCGTCCTTGTCGTCTTCGTCCCGCTTCTTGCCGTAGCGCAAGGCGGCGCCCACTCCCAGGGTCATGAATCCAATGGGAGGCACTAACAAGACCAGCACGCCACGGTTGATGGCCCGCTGCCCATCCTTGGCGACGCTGCGCGCCGTGCTGTAACACATGGCGCAGCCCTGGCCGAGCGCTGGGGCCGCATACAGCGCCATAAACAAAGCGAGAGTGGCGAGCCGCGGCTTCATCGGACTCCTAAGTAAAGAATGCGAAACGCATCCGCAAAAAAGATAAACATCAGGCACAGGCAGCCCGACACCGCGACCATCATCGCCCACTTCATGGCGGCGATCTCATACTTCAAGTGCATGAAGTAGCCGATAATCAGCGCCGACTTGATCACCGAAAGGACCATCAGCACTTCCAGCATGCGCACCGGCTGAAACACCTGATTGTAGGCCAGCACGACTTCAACCGCGGTCAGTATCAGTAGGGCAAGCCATACCCACAAATACTGCGCTTTGCCTTCATCATGCGTGGCTGCGACGTCGTGCATTGTAGAATCCCCTCCCGTTTAAACGACTCTGGTGGACATCAAATACACCAGTGGAAAAATGAACATCCACACCAGATCGACAAAGTGCCAGTACAGCCCGGCGATCTCCACATCATGCGCATCGTAATCTTTCGGCTTGAGGAACAGGATGACCGCCGAGACAATCGCGCCGATCAACAACACGTGGGCGCCAACGTGAAACACGTTGTCCGCCGGGGTTCCCAGCCAGGCGGCCAGCCACAGCGCCAGCAAGATCGGCAAGAACTTCTTACGCAGCGATACCACCCCCAGATAGATCACGCCAATCGTGACGTGCAGCATGTGCATGCCAGTCAGGGTGAAAAACGTCCCGCCAAATTGCGGCACGTTCGCGGCCCAGGGATTCTTGAACGGCGTCATGCCGGCGTCGATCAGGCGGCTCCACTCGAGAGCGTGCAGCACGATGAAGGCGGCGCCAAACAACATGGTGAACAGCATCCAGTTGCGTGTCCAGGCACGATCGCCGCGGCGTGCCGCCAGCACTCCCAGCACCATGGTCAGCGAACTGGAGAGCAGGCAGCCCGTCATCACGGTCGCGTTGTAGATGCTCTCCTTGCCAAACGGAGTGGGCCAGCCCGGCGTGGAAATGCGTCCGTAGCTGTAGGCAAACAGCAGAGCGCCGAAGGTAAGCGAGTCGGAGAGCAGGAACAACCACATCCCGATCTTCTTGGAATAAGTGCCGAACAGCGACGGCTCATAGATCTCAACCGCCCCGTGCTGCACCGCAACGTCAGCCATGTTTTTCGGTCTCCCGTGTGGAGCGGACACTCCGGTCCGCTTGATCTACCGCATGAACCAAAGCAAAGCAAGAATGTAAATCCACAGCAACGCCATGAAATGCCAGTACCAGGCAGTGATGTCAATCACCATGCGCCGCGCCGGCCAAGGCTTGTGCTGCAGCGTGCTGGCTCCGGCATAGGACATCGCGATCAGCCCACCCGTTAGATGGACGGCATGCGCCGCCGTAAGCAGATAAAAAAACGAACTGCTGGGATTGGTCGCCAGATAGAATCCCCGCGCCGCCAATTCCTGCCAGGCCATCCATTGACCCACCAGGAATCCCAGCCCCAGCAAAATGCTGGTTCCGAGCCATGGAAAATAACGCTCTCGACCCAGTGACACTCCCGGAATGGACTCCACCGGCGCCAGAGCCGCCTGCCGCGTAATCTGCCGCCGCGCCAATTCCATGGTCACGCTGCTCAGCACAAGCAGTAACGTGTTCAACAGCAACATGCCGAGCGGAAGGCTCGCGGTCAGCCAGTCGCGAGCATAAGTATTGGTGCGTCCATCAAATGTCGGCAGCCCTTGGCGAAAAATGTAAGCGCTGGTGAAGGAAACGAACAGCATGGTGATGGAAACACCCGCCACCGCCAGCCCCAGCCGAGCGCGGCGCAACTGCGCCCCATAGTTAGGAGCGCTATCACCGCCACGGCCGAAGTCGTCGCCACCCGAGGCGGGCGGGTGCGTGCCGCCCGCCCCGCGCCCGGTTTCAGGCTCGCGAATCGAAATTGGAGGATTCCAGGTCGCCATGATTCGTATCGTGTGGCCGCGGGCGCCTCACTTGTGCTCTTTCAACGGTGCCCTTCTAGTGCGTCGTCACCGTCACCGGATCCGTTTGCATAATGTAATCCTTGGCCGCTCCGGGCACGCTGTACTCATACGGCCCGTGATAAACCACCGGCGTATGCCCGCCAAAGTTGTCGTGCGGCGGAGGCGTCGCCGTGGTCCATTCCAGGGTCGTCGCTTCCCACGGATTGTCGCTGGCCTTCGGTCCCTTCCACATGCTCCAGAACAGGTTGATCAGGAAAATGAACTGCGCACTGATGGTAATAATCGCCGCGTACGTGATGAACGTATTCAGCGGAATCAGGTTGTGCAGATAGTTGAGTTCGGTGAACTGCGAATAACGCCGCGGCTGCCCCGCCATTCCCAGCCAGTGCATCGGCATGAAGATGCAGTAGGCGCCGATCAGCGTGATGAAGAAATGGATCTTGCCCCACGGCTCGTTCATCATGCGGCCGAACATCTTCGGGAACCAGTAATAGGTCGCCGCAAAAATCCCAAAGATCGCCGCCACTCCCATGATCAAGTGGAAGTGCGCCACCACAAAGGCGGTGTCGTGCAAAGGTATGTCCAACACCGGTTGCGCCAGGAACGGTCCGCTCAATCCGCCCGAAACAAACAGCGAAACGAACCCAATCGCGAACAGCATGGGCGTATGAAAACGCACCTTCCCGTGATAAATCGTCCCCAGCCAGTTGAACGTCTTGATCGCCGACGGGACTCCGATCGCCATGGTCATGATGGAAAACGCGAATGCGGAGTAAGGGCTCATTCCGCTCATGAACATGTGATGGCCCCAGACCATGAATCCCAGGAAGCCAATCGCCATGATCGCGTAGACCATCGCCCGGTAGCCGAAGATTGGTTTGCGCGAGAACGTGGAGAGGACCTGCGAAGCCACGCCCATGCCCGGCAGAATCGCGATATAAACTTCGGGATGTCCGAAGAACCAGAACAAGTGTTGCCAGAGCAGCGGCGATCCGCCCTTGTGACCCATGATCTGGCCATTGACCACCACCAGCGGGATATAAAAGCTGGTTCCGAGATTACGGTCCAACAGCAGCAGAATGCCCGCCGATAGCAAAACGCCGAACGCCAGCAGCCCCAAAATTGCCGTGATGAACCATGCCCAAACCGTCAGCGGCATGCGCATCATGGTCATGCCTTTGGCGCGCATATCGAGCGTGGTGGTGATGAAGTTCAGCGCGCCCATCAGCGACGCAATACAAAAGATGGCGATGCTGGTAATCCATAAATCCGCGCCCAATTGTTCCCCCGGCCCGGAATTGGTGAGCGCGCTCAAGGGCGCGTACCCCGTCCAGCCGTGCAGCGGAGGGCCTCCGGTCACAAAAAACGCCGCCAGAATCACCACAAACGCGAGGAACGTAGTCCAAAACGACAGCATGTTCAGCACCGGAAACGCCATGTCCGGCGCCCCGATCTGAATGGGTAGAAAGTAGTTGCCAAACCCGCCCTGCGGCGCCGTGGTCAGCACGAAGAAAACCATGATGGTGCCGTGCATGGTCAGCAGGCTGAGGTAGGTTTCTGGCTTGATCTCGCCGATTAGCGGCAGCACCGCCCCCGGCCAGATCATGTGGATGCGCATCAGCAGCGACAAAAACATCCCGACAAACACCGCCGTCAGCGCCAGAAAGTAATATTGAAGCCCGATGACCTTATGGTCTAGGCTGAAAACATACTTGCGAATGAATCCTTGCGGGGCCCCATGGCCGTGAGCATCGTTTCCGTGAGCGTCCTGGGCAACCATGTTATTGTTTCTCCGCCTCCCGTGCCGCCAGCCATTTGTCGAAATCCTCCTGGCTGACCACTTTCAACATGCCGTGCATCTTGTAATGTCCCAGCCCGCACAGTTCCGCGCAGGCAATTTCGTAGTCCCCAATTTCGGTGGGCGTGAAGTGCATGTGAATTTCGAGTCCGGGCACCGCATCCTGCTTGAAGCGCATGGACGGCACAAAAAAACTGTGAATCACATCAATGGCGCGCTCCCGCAGGTCCACTTCCCGCCCCACCGGCAAATACATCGTCCCCGTCACCACGTCGTCCTTGGACGCGGGATCGGTAGTATCCAATCCGATCGCGGCTTCATTCCCCGCGGAAGGATCAATCAGCTTGGGATCGGTGGCGCCAAATTTCCCGTCCGGCCCGGGATAGCGGAAGTACCAGGCGAACTGCATGCCCGTCACCTCCACCGGAACCGATCCCGGCTTCGCCGCCGCAAACCGCTCCGCCGCCCAAACGTGGCTCCCCATCAGATTTAGCCCAATAAAAAGCACCGCCGTCAGCGTGGTCCAAACAATCTCCAGCGTGGTGTTGCCGTGCGAATAACGCACCTTCTCGGATGCGGGACGTTCGCGGTACTTCCACACCAGGTAGCCAAGCGCCATCTGCGCCACCACAAACACGACTCCCATGATGAGATATGTAAGGGCGAACTGGCTGTCGATGAATTGCGCCGAGGTCGAAGCGCCGTGCGGCAGCCACCAGGTTTTTGCGGCAAAGAAATACGTGCTGATCAGAGTGATCAGCCAGATAACCACCAAAAGTGCCAAGCCCATTTACCAGACCCTCCACAGGTCAGGATGCGAGCATCGCCGCTAATGCTCCAAGGCGGAACTCACGGCTGGCCGCAAAGTCTATCACAGCTTACTGTGAGTCGCGCAAGCCGGATGTTGAGAGAAGCGTTTCACGGAAAAATGGATCCGCTGCGACAACCGGCCGCGCCGCCACGCTAAAATCCCCACATGCCCAAGAAGCCCGCCCGCCACAGCGACACTCCCTACCTCCGCCAGCTGAAAAACCAATGTTTCGTCTGCGGCCAGGGCAACCCCGGCGGCATGCATCTCAAGTTCACCCAAAACAAAACGCATGACGGTTACGTCTGCCGCTTCCGCCTGGACGACCGTTTCACCGGCCCTCCCGGCCATTGCCACGGCGGCATCATCGCCACCATCCTGGACGAAGCCATGGGCAAGGTGAACCGTCTGCGCGACGTGGTGGCCGTGACCGCGCAAATGACGGTGGACTACCTCAAGCCTGTCCCGCTGAACCAGCCGCTGCGCGTCGAGTCACGCGAGGTCAGCGTCTCAGGTCGCCGCCACACCAATCAGGCCGAGATCTTGAATCGAAAAGGGGAAGTGCTGGCCCGGAGCCGCGGCACATTCATCGCCATCGACCCTCGCCGCATGTTCGCCAAGTACGTGGACAACTGAAACTTTCGAACCGGCCTCCAGCGGGCTGTGGAAAAAGTCGCCGTGGCAGTCGAAATTGGGCTGCACAAGTTGGGTGGCGCTTGATTTTGGGCGCGCCTGACTCTAGGTGGAACTTGCCGTTGGGTGGTGGAGCGACTCACCGCTGCGATAGGCAGCTTACTCTTGGAAGGGCTTTAGCCGCTGCGGGTACTGCCGCAACGCCAATTGCATCTTTGCACAGCCTGCTTCAGACAGCAGCCCAAAAGTAATGTTGACAAAAGCACTGTAATATAGGAATCCTATATTCATCATGCCGAATCCCATTCGCTCCAAAATCGCCCGCGGCAGCGCCGAACTGGTTATCCTGTCGCTGCTCGAAGAGCAGCCGCTCTATGGCTTTGAAATCTCCAAACGCATCGCGGAACGCACCGGCGGTGCGCTGCACTTCACCCTAGCCTCGCTCTATCCCATGCTCTACGGCCTGGAAAAGCGCAAATGGATCGCCGGCAAATGGCAAGCCAACGAAGCCGGCCGCGACCGCCGCTACTACAGCCTGACCCCGGCAGGCAAAAAGCAACTGGCGCCGCTGCGGCAGGAATGGCACGGCTTTTTCAAAGCGCTTGACCAGTTAGCGGGGGTGAACCATGCCTGATTGGAATGCGCTAGTTCGCGAGCGACTGAATTTATCCGAACTCTCGCCGGCGCAGCAGGAGGAAATTATCGCCGAACTGTCGAGCCATCTCGACGATCTTTACCGCGAATTCCGCGAACAGGGAAAGAGCGAATCGGAAGCCGCTGCCCAAGCTCTCGGCGACGTCCCAAATTGGCGCGGCCTGGCGAAAAGCATTCGTCGCGGCAAACGCGAGGAGGGAATGATCAACGACCGGACCAAACATCTTTGGCTGCCTGGATTAGCGAGCGTCACCGCGACGCTCGTCCTAACGCATCTGCTGCTCTTCCGCATACTGCCGTTTATCGTTCCGAACCCTCGGGCGTGGCTTTCCGGTCCGCACGGAGCGACTGAATTCCATCTTCTCACCCTGGCGCCGTGGTTGCTCAGCGGCGCTGTGGGTGCTTTTCTTTCCCGCCAAGCCGGCGGAGAACGCTTCGCACGGCTGGCTTCCGGAATTTTCCCTGTCGCTGTAATCCTCGCCGCGATCTTCGAACAAACCTTCGACACGGGGGCTCCCTGGCCATTCCTGGCACTGAGCGGCTGGATGCCCGCAATGAGGTGCGGGCAAGCGGCGGCCCTCCTGCTCGGAGCTTTGCCGTTCTTGCTCCGCCGGAAGCACACGCACTCCGAGGTCAGCCATGCCTAATTGGACCGAATTGCTCCGCGAGAGACTCGACCTCGGAGGCCTCTCTCCGCAGCAGCAAGAAGAAACCGTCGCCGAACTCGCCGGCCATCTAGACGAACTGTTCGACGAGTATCGCGCGCAAGGGCTAAACGAATCCGATGCCGTTGCGCGTACCCTCGGCGAAGTGCCCGACTGGCGCGCATTGGCGAAAACCATTCAGAGTGCAAAACGCGAGGAGGGTAACATGAACAACCGCACCAAGCATTTCTGGCTGCCGGGGTTGGTGAGCCTGACCGCCGCCAACCTAATACTGATGATCCTGATACGCCTTGGCCTGCAGCCGCATGTCTATAACATGCGTCAAACCGCGATGACTGTCTATTTTCCGTGGCTGGCTGCTCTGCCGCTCTGCGGCGCCCTGGGAGCTTATTTGTCCCGCCGCACAGGGGGAGGACGCTTCGCCCGCGTGGCCGCTGGCTTATTTCCCGCCGGAATTTTCTTGGCCATTTTTGGCGTCATCCTTCTGGTTTCTAGCATCCTCGGAACCAACCGTTTCTTCCGTCTTTCGGCGTTGGCAATCGCGGTTGGTGTTTGGACACTTCTTCCCGGGGCGTCCCTACTGTTGGGAGCCTTGCCGTTCTTAAGCCGGCGCAGGCTTGAAGAAGCCTAAGTTTCGTCCCGGATCGACAGGCGCCTGCGTGGCGGCCAAACGCCCCACTACGGCCCCACCCCGCCGGTGTGGCAGTCGCTGCAGTTCACCTGGGTCATGTCGCCCAGGTCGATAGGATGTTGAAAGGTCAACTTGGGCGCGGCGGATAAGCTCACTCCGCCTTCCTGCTGCGACATCACAGTGTGGCAAGAATCGCAATCCTTGCTGATCACTTTTCCCTCCGGGCTCACGTGCTGGCCGTCGTGGCAGCGGAAACAGCCGTTGAAGTAAAAATGTCCCAGGTTGTTGGGATGGGTCTGCCAGTTCAGCTTCATCTCCGGGAAGGTTGTTCTTTGAAAAATCTGTTGCACTTCCCCAATCGCGTTGCGGATTTCGAGCTGCTTGCTTTTCGCCACCTCAGGGTACTTGCTCTCATAAAACCCTTCGATGTCGTGCGCAATGCCTTGTAGCGCGGCCGGGGTGGTGTCGTATTTTCCCGTTAGCGCGGCTACCGCCTGCTGCTTGATGTAGGGCAGGGAAGCGTCCAATTTGCGCGCCAGCAGCGATTCGTCCACTGCCTGGTCCGGCGGCTTATAAATGTGCGACGGCCGATTGTGGCAATCGATGCAATCCATGCGGTGCTTTTCGGCCTTCGCAATCTGCTCCTTGGATAGCTTGGAATCCTGCGCATAATATTCGGTGACCCGGCCCTGCAAGTCGGTGACATGGATGTATTCGACAACCTGGCGCTGCTCGTCGGCCGCGACATAGTCAATCTTGTTGCCGATATTCATGTGCCAATGAATGCCCTCGGGCGCGCCGGTAGCGGGATCGCCGCCGCCGGTTTTGATCAGCAGGCGAACTTGCCGGGGAGTGTTGGTCTCATCGCTCGCGTAATGGGTGAACACCTTGAGCTGCGCTCCATAGAACTTGTTCGGCCAGTGGCACTGCTCGCAGGTATCCTGCGCCGGGCGCAGGTTTTGCACCGGCGTCGGAATGGGCCGGGGATAAGTGTTGAAAGCCGCGGCAAACACCTGGCGTGCGCCGGAAAGCTTGGACTTCACATACCAGGAAGCGCCCGAGCCCACATGACATTGCGCGCACGTCACCCGCGCGTGCGGCGAAAGCTTGTAAGCGGTGTACTCCGGATGCATTACGGTGTGGCACGTTAGTCCGCAAAATTGGACGGAGTCGGTGTATTCGTAAGCCTTGTAGCTGCCCACCGAACTCACCAGCACGAAGACCACCAGAAATGTCCCGAAGGACATGACCGCGCTGCGCTGGGCGGCATCGTTGAGGTCGATGCGCGGGTAAGGCGCCAGGTCTTCCGGCAGCCCCGCCGCTTTTCTGCGCCGCGCCCGCCACGCCCCAAAACCCATCAACACCAGACCGCAGATCAAGAACCCAGGCGCCACCATATAAGCCAGGATTCCTATGTATGGGCTGGCGCCTTTGCCCAGCAGGTCAATGACGAAAAAAATCAGGATGTTCGCCGAGCTGACCAGCGACAAAGCGATGCCGGCCATGCTGATGGGATTGCGCAGCAGCCGCCGCAATCGCGTCCAATGGCTGCGTTCGCCGGCAGTGGTGGGATCGGGGCTCATTTTTCTTCCTTCTTCTCTGGGTTCTTCTCCGGCGGCTCCGCCTCTGCGGTCGCGCCTTCCGCGCTGTGCGCGGTCTCCGGCGATTCCGTTTCGCTACTTTCAGGAGCCGGCCCCAGAGCCAGCACGGTATCCAGATCCAACGGATGTTCGGCGCGATAGTGTTCCAACGGAACCTGCCCATCCCACCAGGCCCAGTTCATGGGATAGGCATCCGGGTCGAAGAAGACCTGGTAGAAATGCCAGATCACAATCGCCATGGTGGCCAGCACGGCCTCGTAGAAATGCACCGCCGTGGCCACGTCCAGCCACCAGCGCGGCAGATGATTGCCAACCGGCACCGCCGCCCACAACATGACCCCGGTTACCGCCATCACAATCGTGCCCCAGATCAAGGCCCAATACTCGATCTTCTCCGCGTAGGTGAAGCGGCCGAAGGCGGGCTTCCGAGGAGACAGGCCTAGATGATAGCGCAGGTTTTCCCACAGTCCGCGCGCATCGCCGATGAGGGGCCAAAGATCGCGTATCATTTGCCGCCCTTCGGCGCGAAATGCGACATAACCGAGATGATAAAGGCCGGCTACGATCAAAACCGAGCCCGCAATGCGATGCACGATGCCGCGCAGATTCTCGCTCATTCCCAGCGCCAGATACTTGAATGCGGAATCCGGAAACTTGAGGGCGAAGCCCGTGATCACCAGAACCGTGAAACTGATAAACAGGACGCTATGCTGAATGCGCTGGCCGCGGTCCATGCGGGTAACGGTTCGCGGGCCCATCCGCTGGCGCAGGCGGACCGTCTTGAACCTCCACAGAATGAAGTTGTGGGCCAGCATGAAGCCGATCACCACGAAAATGAACACCACGTAGAAGCGCGCCACCCAGCGCACCACCACGCTGCCCGCATCGCCCGACAACGGAGCGTTGACATGCACTTTCGCGGCGACAAACTTTTCCGTCGCGCCCCGGTGGCACTGCCCGCAGGTGTTCACCAAATTGGCGGGATTGATGCTGGACCGTGGATCGCTCGGTGGCAGGATGTTGTGCGTGCCGTGACAGCTGGCGCAGTTGGCCACGACGGTGGAACCGCGCTGCGATGCCAGCCCGTGATAGCTCGCCAGGTAAGTGGACACGCGGCTCCCGGCGAAACCGAATTCGTCCGACAGCCGGACACCCTCGTGGCACCGGGCGCAGGTGTTCTCCGCCAGGTTCAGCGAGGAAACCGAAGAACTGGGGTCGGTGTGCGACTTGATGGAGTGGATGCCGTGGCAGTCGGTGCACACCGGCGCCTGCCATTCGCCTCGCGCAATCGCTTGCCCGTGAATGCTCTGGTCGAAGGCCTGCTCGACCGTGCCATGGCACTTGCCGCATGTGGCTGGCACGTTGAACTTGAAAATCGACGACTTGGGGTCCCGGGCGGAAAGGATGTCGTGTACGCCATGGCAGTCGGTGCAGACCGCGGCCTTCTCCACGCCGTTGGCCACCGCGCGCCCGTGCACGCTGGCTTGGTACGCGGTAAACGGCTGGGTGCTGCCGCCGTCCGCCTCCATCACCAGCTTTTGGTTGTGACAGCTGCCGCAAGTCGCCGGGATATTGGCGTGATTGGTGCGTGACTTCGGGTCCGTCGAAGCCAGCAGTTCGTGCGGACCGCCATGGCAATCGACGCACCCGGCGACGGCATCGCCATTCTTCTGCTTGGTCTTGGCGTGGAAGCTGCCCTCGTATGCCGTCTGCTCATCGCTGTGACAGGTGGCGCAGGAGATTCTGGCGGGCGTGTTGGCGTGCGGCGCGGTCTTTACATCCGTGTGGCAGTCGACGCAGGAAAACATCCCGCCATGCGTCGAGTTCTTGAATTTATCGGGATCGACAAACAAACTGGCCGGCTGCCCATTGGCGCCGGTGGTGCTGAGGCTGGCATCGCCATGGCAGGCCAGGCACTCTTCATTCGTAGGCTTTTGCGCGGCCGCGGAACCTGTCCCCATCAGCAGGAGCGAGAGGAGGGTTCCTACGACCGCTGCGCCATTCACAGCCGGCTTACTTTCATTTGCCAAGTTGGCGAATGTAGGTAACGAGGTCCTTGATTTCCGCTTCTTTCAAGCTCTTCCCATACGCCGGCATCTTGTTCTTGCCGTTGGTAATGATGCCGGCGAGCTGCGCATCCGTTAGCTTCTGGATCTCGGCCGACGCAAAATCGTGCGCTCCCATGCTTTTTCCGGCCGGGGTGGCGCCCTTGCCGTCGGCGCCATGGCACATCGCGCACTTTGCCTTGTAGGTGGCCGCCGCGTCGGCCGCGGCTGGGGTGCTCCACAACGCCAAACCCGCTGCCAAGACCGCCAGCGCCAAACCATGAACCACATTGATTCTTACGCTCGCCATTGGATTCTCCTAGTGACTTGGTTTCGGGATCTTGCGACCCGAACTGTATTCACTTCTTAGCCACCGATCATACGCCAGAGCACCGCTCAAGCTTCCGCAAAATCAAAAACTGTATTCAATCGAGGCGGCCAGGTAGTGCGCCCGGTACGAAGGCTGATCGGCCCCCAGGAATAGATAGCGCGCCGCGCTGGTATCGCCCACGACAAAAAACGGATAGTACGGGCTGGGTGTCCCAATCAGCGGACTGGTGCAGCCCGGCACCGGCGTTCCCGTCAAACCGCTTACGCAGCCCATGTACGGAGTGATGGGCGTCGTCTGATAGTCGCTCGAATCAAACTGTTCATAGCGGTACTCAATCTTCGGCGTAAACCTGGGCGTCAGCTTGTACTTAAACACGGCGACGATCTCATGCTGCCGGTTGGTGGTCTCCGGATACGGCACCGCCGCGTTGGTTCCCGTGAGCAGAAATTCGTCCACGCCGGTGGTGATCGTCGAGTCGCCCAGCGGGAAGCTGTTGACGTTGCCTTTGCCCGCGGAAAGCGAGTAGTACATATTCAGGTAGGCTTTCTTGCCCATGTGCGCGTCGAAGCCGGCGCTGTAGATATTCACATGATCAATGGCGGAGCTGGCCCAATCGTTGTTGGCGCTGTCGCATCCGTCAGCGGAGACGCTACAGTTCAAGGGCGGCGTGCCCGCGCCGCTTCCCGGAACGCGGTAGCGCGAGGTCATCGACTTGTAATAGTGCTCCCAGGAATAGTCGACGAACAGAGAAACCGAGTTGGTCAGTGTGAAGTCGCCGTCAAAGCCGGCGTCGTAGCTCAGGTCCTTTTGCACGCCGTAGGAATAGTAGGGAATGTAATTCCCGGCAACGAAGTTCAGCGGTGTGGGGCTGTTCACCCCCCCGGCATGGTTGTAGTTGTCCTGCGAAGTGCCGGCAAATCCGGAAATGGTCAGGCGGTCGGTAACGTCGTAGTCGAGGTCGATGTTGCTCCGATTACGGGTGCGTTGCGCTTCATCAAAGCGTCGGCTCCAGATGCTGTCATTGGTAATTCCGCCGGAAGTAATCTGCGCATTAGCATCCACGTAGCTGTCGGGCACCCGGTCGGAGTAGTCGTAGGAGGCCCGCAGGGACAGGTTTTTCACCAGCTGGGCGTCGACCGCCGCGATGAACCCGTTCTCCAGCGAGTGGGCCACGTCGCGGTCGGTGCGATCCATGATTTCGCCTTCATACCCGGCTTTGAGCGAGCTCTTGCGCGCGAAATACCAGTTGCCCGTGATCTCGACATCCTGCTTGTTGTAGGCGTAGGGTGTGTTGTTTGTAGGACTGGCGAGGTTGGGTGCCGAGATGTCGCCTTCGACCGGGGTCAGGCTCAGCACCGGCGTGTTGTTGATGTAGTCGAAATCGCGGTAGCCGCCCTTGATCTCGAACTGCTTGCCGATCTTCTGCACCAGGGTGTAATTCATCGCGATGGTCTGCTTTTGCCCGTTCAGACTGGCCGCGGGCAAGGCCGCGGTTTGTGCTTCCAGCAGCGAGTTCGAAGTGTAGGGAATGAAGCCGTCGTTCTGATGCAGCCAACCCGCGTTCACGCTGGCCAGCAGCCGCAGGGTCTTATCCAGCCCGAACGATCCGGCGAAGGTGACGTAATCGGCGCGGTTATCAGGATACAGCGCGGCGCGCCCGGTCGCCGGTCCTTGCGTCGCCGCGGTGCAACCGGTCGGCGTAACGCAGTCGCTGGTGCGGAACGGATTGTCGAAGATTACCGATTGAACGTTTTCCTCAAAGATCGATCCCAGATATCCCAGCTGTACGCCCCATCGTTGCGTCGCCCGTTCCGCCATGACCTTGATGGTGTTCGAGAAGTAATCGATGGGCTCGGGAATTTCTGTGCCATACCCACTCGTCAGCGACGCGCTCGGGCTCGAGTTGAACAGCTCTCCCATCGGTCGGTTGCCCGATTCATGTTCGCGCATGAACGAGGCTTGCAGGTCCCAATCCGGCGCGAAGTCATAGCCGAACAGGACCGTTCCCGCCCGGCGGTAGGTGGCCAGGTTCAGCAAGTTCATGCCGGGCACCAGCTGCGTCTGGATCGTGCTGGGCAGGGAAGTCGAGGAGGAAATCGCCTGCAGCGCACTCTTGGTGAGCAGAGGAATGGACCACACTCCCGGAGCCGTTTGGGTGTAGACCGTGCGAGCTGTGTTCGAGTAGATATGCGGAATTTCGTCGTAGCGGAACTGAATCTTGAAATTGTTCCATGCGCCGAAGGTTCCCAGATAGCTCTGGTCGCGATAGACCGCGCGGTCCGACTGCAGGTCCATAAAGTATTTCGACCCGTAAAGATCATCGTCGGTCAGGCGGAAGCGCGTCACAAAGAATCCGTCGCGCAGGTCGCCGTACTCGTTCAGCTTTGAAGTTTCCAGATTCGGGGTGAATGGCAAGTCAGGCCGCCCATAGACGTCGCCCCAAAGCGTCTGACTGCCCGCTTCCACCGTACCGTGCAGCGGGTTCGATTGGTCCTGAGCGCGGCTCGCCACCGGGAAAAGCAGGAGCGCGAGTGCCGCAAGTGCCGTCGTTGCCGTCGTTCTGGTCATCGCTTCTCCTCTCAACGCAGAAATGCATCTCCCGAAGGATCATTCGAGCCGTGAATCTTCGAATGACAGTTGGTGCAACCCCGGTTGAAATTCTTGATCGAGCTTAGCGGCTGCGGCTGCGTGGGATGGCGGCTGGAGTCGTGGCAGCTGTCGCACACCCGCGGCATCCGCACTTTTAGCAGGTCGGGATTGTTGGTCCCGTGCGGCTCATGGCAATTGGCGCAATTCTCCAGCACCGGCGGATGCTCGAACAGGAACGGGCCGCGCCGCTCCGCATGGCAGCTGTAGCAGTTCTCATTGATCGAACTCTGGATCAGCTGGCTCGGGTTCGGGCTGCCGTGCGGATTGTGGCAGCTGGTGCAGGTGACTTTGCCCTCGCGATACGGCATGTGCGACGACCGTTGCAATTGCGCCCGCCGCATCTGATGGCATTGCAGGCAGAGTTCCGGTTCGGGCAGATGCGTACCCACATGCGTGGTCAGCGGCTCGCCGAAGCGTGTCTGCTGCTGCATCGCCTCATAACGCTCCGCCGGACTGCCGTAGTGAATCTGGTGGCAATCGACGCAAGCCATGCCCCGCGATTCGTGTGGACTGGCCCGCCAGAACATCTGATTGCCCTTGGAGTGGCAGGAGAGGCAGGCTTCGTTCTTTTCCTCCGCGGTGTTGTGCGAATCGGGAGTGAAGCGAACCGCAATCGTGTCCTTGCCGCCGCCGGCGTCCACGTGCGCCTTGCCCGGCCCGTGGCAGGATTCGCAGCCGAGCGCCTCAGGCCCAGACTTGGCGCGCGCCATGGCATTGCCCATGATGGTGTGCACAAAACTCTTCTGCTGCTCGGCATGGCAAGTGACGCAAACCTCGGTGCCCACATAGTCGCCATCCCCTTTGGCGGGAGTCGGGGCCGGGGCCGGAGAGGCGGCTGCGGGCGGGGTTGCGGCGGCTGCCGGCTTGCCGTTCGCGTCCGTGGCGGTTTGCGTCTGGGCTGGCGCGACGCTCCGGATGCCGAGCGCAAAGAAGAGAAGAATCAGCGTAAACCCCAGTTTGCGTTTCACGGTCTTCCTTTCGCGAACACCTTCGCACCCCGCCCGCAAGTCGAGCGAGGGCTGGGTGAGCTTCTCAATTGCACTCGTCCGGCCAATTCCTGCACCAGACCCCAGGGCTCGATCCCCAAAACTTCGGCGAAACACGTGCTTGTTTTCTGGTAAATCGGGTTCTGAGTTTCCTCAGGATCGACAAAGTCCTAGGGAAACCCTAGCGATTCTCTCCACTCGTTACTTAGCTACTAAGCGAAAGCCCCCGAGCGTTCCAGCTCCACTTCGGAACACCCATTCTCAATCTTCCTCGTCCCATAGTCGGTCGGGCTCATCCCTCGATAGGAACGCAAAAAGTACAAAAAGTTAAGAGAGCAAACCACAATTTACACTGGACCATAACCGCAACGCACGACATCGCCGGTCGCGCTGCGAAGATTTTTCAGCATCCAACTGCGTGTGAGCACTATTGCACACTTCGGCTCGAAACCCCTAGCGAAAAGCTGCCGATCTCAGTATCGGCCGCGATGCCTGCCCCGCGAACAAAAAAACTACTGCCCCATCTCGGGCGCTATTTCAAAGCGGGACATTCCCAAATTCTTGTCAAACGGCTCCAGCTTTTTGCGGGCTCGCAACCTTCTGCGCTTCCAGCCGGGCGATTTCTTTCCGCAGCCAGCTCTTAAGGGCTTCCTCTAACTCGGCTTGCGTGCCGGCGCGATAAAAATGTTCAATCGTGTCTCCGCTTTCGGTCAGCGGAATGTGACGGCAGGGAACCCGCTGGGCTTTCTGGTCCTCGGGAACGAACTGCATCAAGGCGCATTCGCTGCAAGGAATCGTGCGCGCGGGATCGCCCAGGTTCAAACAGGTAGGCGAATCTTCGAAGATGAACGGCGGACGCCACGGAGTGCGCGGAGAGCGCCCATAACCACCGTCTTCCACGAATTTCAACTCAAAGCGAAGAAGGTCGAGCGTATCGTCGATTTCTGCCATATGCCAGCCTCTTTGTCTAGCTTCGCAAGAAATCACGGCTTAGCCCTAGGACTAACGTCACGCTCGAATGTGATTGAAATCACGTTCGACGAATCGTCGGTTTCCGTCCGCGGAGTGCCGCGGAGAAACCTTCGATTCGCAGCAAAACGGCCAAACCCGAACGCCTCGCACGTTGTAAGATAAAGAATTGCACAGGTTCGTGGGCGATGAGCAACGCGCCCACTCTTCACGACCCGGGAAAGAGCCCACTTATGTCGCAAAACAACGGAACTCCCACCAGCCTCCGCCTAAAAACCGGTCTCGCCGAAATGCTCAAAGGCGGCGTCATTATGGACGTGACCAACGCCGAGCAGGCCGTCATTGCCGAAAAAGCCGGCGCCGTCTCCGTCATGGCCCTCGAGCGCGTGCCCGCGCAGATCCGCGCCGAGGGCGGCGTCGCCCGCATGGCCTCACCCAAGAAGATCCGCGAGATCATGGCTGCGGTGTCCATCCCGGTAATGGCTAAATGCCGCATCGGCCACTTCGCCGAAGCCCAAATCCTGCAAGAGCTCGGCGTGGATTACGTCGATGAATCGGAAGTGCTCACGCCCGCCGACGAAGCCCATCACGTCGACAAGCACGCCTTCAAGGTTCCTTTCGTCTGCGGAGCGCGCAATTTAGGCGAAGCCCTGCGCCGCATCGCCGAAGGCGCCGCCATGATCCGCACCAAGGGCGAAGCCGGAACCGGCGACGTGGTCCACGCCGTCAAGCACATCCGCCAGATCGTGCAGGAGATGAAAATCCTCACCGTGCTCAGCGAAGAGGAACTTTACGCCAAAGCCAAAGAGCATCAGGCGCCGTATGAGCTGATCAAGCTGGTCGCGAAAGAAGGGAAGCTGCCGGTGCCGAATTTTTCCGCCGGTGGCATTGCCACGCCCGCCGATGCCGCGCTGGTCATGCAACTCGGCGCCGAAGCCGTCTTTGTCGGCAGCGGCATCTTTATGAAGGATTCGACTACCTTCGCCGACCCGGCCGAAGCGGAGAAGCGCGCGCGCGCCATCGTCAAGGCGGCGACCCACTTCAACGACCCTAAAGTATTACTTGAAGTCAGCGAAGACCTGATTGGCGCGATGAAAGGCTTGGCCATCGCCGCGCTGGACGAAGCCCACTTGCTGCAAACGCGGGGGTGGTGAGGCCCACACCGCGAACTCGTCGGATCATGTGTTCTCCCAATTTGGCACCTTGGCGCGGAGATTGTGAGCCATAGCCTTGCCATCTTCGGTTCAGCCACGAAACACTGCTCTCAGCAGTTACGGTCAATCAAGTTTGCCCCGTGATACCCGCAAAATTAGGCCGAAAAGAGAAAAAGGCGCGGAGTGATCCGCGCCTTCCTTGAACAGCCTCTATTATTAGAGTAGCAAATTGGGAGGGGTAAATGAGACATGCTTTATAACTTTATTGTGCCCACGGATTCAATGAGTTAGGTCAAAACGGAGGGGCTAGGGGGCTTGACAAGTTTTGGGTGATTGCACCGGAAGTGGTGCACAAGGGCTGAAAGGCGGAAAGGCTGAGTTGCGCCAGAGCGATCCCAGGTTTCCGGGTTCTAGGTTTCTGGAATTGGAACCAGGTTTCGTCTGCAACATCGCAGCCGAATACTACGCGCCGTGAACCTTGCGCAATAGAGCGGCAGCTTACGAATTGTGCGGAAGGTTCTGCAATCCAGAGTTCGCATCGTCCGGCAGGAACTGCGGAAGCCCGAAATCGTAAAAGAAGTGGGGATCCAAAAACAGAGTCATCGCAGAAATCGCGTCATTCGTAAGCGTGAGTACGTGAATGGAGTGCGCATTCCAGCGTTTGTCTGCGCCGGAAAACTCATAGACGGCAAAAGCCGGCTGCCTGTTCGCGGATGTCGGCACCAAATGGAGGCCACCACAGGTCTTCCATGCCGCAGCAAAGAATGTTCCGATGACCTCTCGCCCAATAAACCACTGCAGCCACGGCGGCATGACGGCGGTTGCATCATCCTTGAGTAAAGCCACGAAACCGTCTACATCGTGCCCTTCCCAAGCCTGCAGATAGCGCCCTAGGAGCCTTTGCTGGGCTGGATTTGTCTGGGACTCAAGCGACGGCCGGGGGTCAGAGTAGCGATGTGAGAGCGTCTCGCGCGCTCGCTGCAATGCACTGTTGATGGATGCGGTGGAACCGCCGAGCAGAGCTGCTGCTTCAGCAGATGCCCACCCGAGGACATCACAGAGCATGAGCGCAGCGCGCTGGCGAGGTGGCAACTGCTGAATGGCGGCGACAAACGCGAGCTGCACGGACTCCCGCGCAGTATAACGCGCCTCAGGATTCGGCGCGGCGTCGGCGAAGTCATCGAGGTTTGAGTCCGGGTAGGGTTCGAGCCAGGGCACGTCGAGCGCAGGGCCACCTTCCAGCTTCGGCGGGCCGGCGGGGCCAAGCTGGTCGGGCAGGTATCGCTGCTGGTGCTTGCGGCCTTCGAGCGCATTGAGGCAAGCATTGGTGGCGATGCGGTAAAGCCAGGCGCGAAACGATCCGCGCTCATCGGAGCTGCCCGCCTCGAAGTTCGAGAAACTACGCCAGGCACGCAAATAGGTCTCCTGCACGGCGTCTTCGGCTTCGTGGAGAGAGCCAAGCATGCGGTAGCAATGCAATTTGATTTCCCGGCGGAACGGTTCGGCGAGCCGTTCGAAGGTCTGGTTTTCTCCGAGATTGGCAGGTTCGATCGCCATTGCGTTCGATTGTAAACCTCGCGTGGCCGGAGTCGTCGGACCAGGTGATGACCCCGCCCACGGGACGGTCGATCCTCTCGCTCCTTCCGTCCAAAGACAATTTCATTGCTGCGATTAACTTTCTCATCACGACCCCTCGCATTCTCTGATGGCGCGGCAACGTGAGTGCAGCGGCGCCAGGTCAAAATCTTCAATGCGCCTTTTCCTTAGGGTTGGGGGATCCCTTGCCAGTCGCGATCAGGCTCTTTAAACTGCCGCGGATATATCTGCCCCAAGCGTCGGAACAGACGCTGTAGCACTCGTAGGCGGGGACAAGGCCCTCGTGGGTGAAGTGAATCTCCGTTTGATCGCCCGTCCTGGAGATCTCGAAAACAACTTTGGTGCCTTTCCACTCGGTCTTGTCCTCAGTGAAGTTGAAGTAGTTGTCAGTGACGAGCCAGGCGATTCGCTTGTCGGACACGAACTCCACGAGCTTCATGGTGCATGTGTGGAGGTTCTGGTAGTGGTACCTGAACTCGTCGCCGACCTTGGCGGTGCTGCCTTCAATCTCTTCCGACCACCACCCGCGCACGTTCCGGATAGCCTCGAATGCTTCTTTCGGCGATTGGTCGACTGAAATGGTTGCCGTGTAGTTTTGATTCGACATGGTTCCTCCTCGGTTTTGAAGATTCGGCTGACTGATTGCCTTATGCCTGCGACGCACTTGAGCGCGGTCTACGCGAATGCGTCAGGCTGATTCTTGCCCGTTGTGATCAGATTGCGCAGATTGCCGTCGACTAACGCTCCCCAGGCGCCCGAGCAGCCGCCGAAACACTCGAAGGCAGGAACCAGGCCAACATGCGTAAAGCGGAGCTCGGTCTTGCCATCCTTTCTGGCGATCTCGAAGACAATGTCAGTGCCGATCCATTCGGCCCTGTCTTTGACAAAGGTCAGTTCGGCGTCCACAACATGCCACACCACCTTCTCGCCGGGAACGAATTCCGTCACTTGCTGTGTGGACTTGTGCATGTTCTTGTAGCGGTATGTGAATTCGGCGCCAAGCCTGCCAGTATCGCCGTCGACTTCCCCCGACCACCAGCCGCGGACGTTGTTGACTGCCTTGAAAACTTCTTCTGGAGATTGATCAACCGTGAATGACGTTGTGAAGCCCTGCTTTTTCATGGCTCGCTCCTCCTTTTCTTATTGTTGAAGTTGAGTGTTGGCCGCTCCTACCGAGCCGCCGCACTTTGCGGCACGAAACCTGCGTACTGGCGCTCGAACTCCTTGGCAACGCCGCTGCGCCAGCCTGCGGAGATGGATTGCGATGCTGGGTCTGGGAAGATGTCCTCTTCCTCGTCCTCCAGCCCGTTGAAGATGCCCTGAGCGACGGACTGAGGCGAAGCCTTCGGGATCTCGAAGCCGCGGGTCATGTCGGTGTCGACGGGACCCAAGAAGACGCCGTGGACTTTCACTCCCTCACTTGCCAGCAGCGCCCTCAGGGACTGCGTCATGCTTAACGCGGCAGCCTTCGAGATCGCGTAGCTGGGCGTAAGCGGCAACGGGGCGAGCGCCATCAGCGACAGGTTGTTGACCATGGCTCCTTTGGAGCGCTTGAGCATCGGCAGGAACGCCCGGGAGACTCTGTACAGGCCAAAGAAATTGACGGCGAGGGCTTGCTCGATGACGGCCAGATCACTCAGATCGTCATAGGGAGCGATTCCGGAGTTGTTGATGAGGACGTCGAGGCTGCTGACCTGGCGGACTGCCTGCTCGATCTGCTCTGCGTCGGTCACGTCGAGCATCAGCGGTGTTACGCGCTCGTCGGTGATGTCGAGCGTTCCACGAGTTCCTGCGTACACCCTCTTTGCTCCGCGCTGGAGGGCTTCCTGGACGAGTGCACGGCCGATGCCGCGATTGGCGCCGGTAATCAAGACTGTTTTCTGTGCGATGTTCATGATGATCTCCTTTTGGGGCTGACCTTCGCCGGCCCGATCTTGCCTCTCTACTGGGTAAAACCGGCGGGGGTGCCAAAACTCATCGGTGACAGGCAGATTTTTTCTTTTTGACCGGTTTTCCTACGCGACAATTACCGGATTTACTGTAGTTTCAGGAACATCCATATCGCGGTTTGTGAATCAGATCGGCCGTCAAACTCCAGCCAACATACGAACGGTCACCTGAAATCGGGGGCTGGCCCACCTTTGCGGGGTTTGGCTTTGCAAAGGTGGGGCGCGAGAATGTTTGCTCATCACAGTCGCTTTTTGCAAGCAGTGTTAGCTTCGCCTACATTCTCTCGCGTTTCAGGCCGGCAATATGGCGCCCACCGTTCTGAAGAAATGAGGATGTTACGAAACTCCTCTTTCGCCCCTGCGGGGCTGTCTCATATTCCACTTATACCCAGGGCTTACGCCCTGGGCTGCATTCTTGCGCCGCTTCGCGGCTGTGACTCGCCGGGTTTACGCCACTACTTAAGGTGAGCACCGAGTTTTGTAACAACCTCAAAGCCACAAAGGATGGGGCAACCTCAGTTAAACTGAAGCCGGGAAAGATCAAGACCTAAGACCTAAGGGTGTGCCAGCCCGCTCCGCCGGGTTCCGGCCCGGAGGAAGGGTTCACAATTCTGGAGGTGACCGAAAACGGTTCAGCTCCCGTGTCAAAGCAACGTTAAGGTAGGAGAGAGGTGTAGACCTGCGTACCTACCAACCCGAACACCATTGCTCTATGCCATCCGCGACAGCGGAGAAGACCAATAGGTCTTTTTGCACGGTGACCAGTATCACAGACAGTACCTCGCTATGGCGGTATCACAACCTTGACGTTTACACTCTTCGAATCCCCCCAGGACTTTGGTGGCGAAACCATAGGCCAGGTTACTAAGTCATAAGAAGGAAGGTTCACCTATGCGCAAATGCTTGTTTCTGATTATTCTCTTTGGTCTCCCCTTGCTAGTCGCGGCTCAGGAGACACCAAAGGTAGAAGTGTTTGGAGGTTATCAATTCACCCACATCGCTGGAGAGAACTTCAACGGTTGGAACGCATCGGTTACGGGCAATGCCAACAAATGGTTGGGCATCGCGGGCGACTTCAGCGGTAGTTACAAGTCGATCAGCGGGGTGTCGGTAAACGTCTACAGCTATACCTTCGGTCCAGTGATCTCGTTGAACCACAATGGGAAGTTCAACCCCTTTGTGCATGCCTTGTTTGGAGGTGCACACCTGGGCGCATCCCTGGCGGGAGTAGGATCCGGCGGGACAACTGGTTTCACGATGATGGCGGGGGGCGGCGCCGACGCCAAGCTAAGCCCGCACCTCGCGGTACGCATTTTTCAGGCCGACTGGGTCTACTACCGCTTTCAGGGAGTCGGAGGAAGCGACAACGTAAGACTCTCCACGGGACTCGTGTTTCGTTTTTAGGACGGCAGAGAACGCATGCCGAATCGCCACAGCGGAAATGAGGCGAGTCGAAAAGCAGGCAAGACTGCTTCCAACATCAGGCCTATTTAGCCGCTCGACCCCTCGGGCGGCTTTTTTCGCTGGTGTGGCGCACCTTTGCGGTTTTGGTTTTTGCAAACGGTGCGCGCGAAGAATGTTTGCCCATCCCAGTAGGTTCGTCCCGATTCACTGCTATGTCCCTCGCGCCTGCCCTTGCGAAGAACGCAAGGATGGGGCACCCGCAGTAAGGTTCCCCGGGTGATGGCGCCCTTCAGGTTTAACCTATGGCGCCTGCACAACCGTTAACGATTCCGCAATCGCGGGGACCGCGGTCGAGCCGACCATCGCTGTCGGCATTTTCGTGGCGGCATCCAGGCTGAACACGTGGATCGCGTTATCGCTTCCGCTCGCAACCAGCCACTGTCCGCTGGGGTCAACCGCCAATGAAACGAGAACAGATGTCGAGAAAAAGGGAGAGCCGTTTAGCGAAGTCAGTGCGCCGGTATTGGCATCCACGCTGAACCCCAATATGCCGCCGGACGGTCCGGCGGATGCGTAGAGGAATCTTCCGCTCGGATCAAACGTCGCGTTGTAGGTAGCCACGCCCGGCAGAAACGGAGCCCCCGGCATCGCGATTAACTTTCCGGTTGTGGCATCAACATTCCAGGCCAGAATGCCGTTGGCCGCCACTCCCGTGCTCGCGTAGAGGAACGTCCCCGAGGGATGGACTACGAAGCCTGTAGCTTCGGCGCTCGACGTGGGCGAAAACGGCGACCCGGGAACGGGGGCGAGCGCCCCGGTGGTGGCATCGATGGAGTATCCAGAAACACTCATTAAGGGCGGGGAAACGGGCACACCTGCTGGGCTGATGTCTTCGGTGTACAGGAACTGCCCCGACGGGTGCACGAGCACAAATAACGGCAGTCGATTAGCCGGGAACGGCGAACCCGATACCCCTGAGAGTGCGCCGGAGCCGGGATCACTGGTAAGGGCTCCAATCCCTTGCGCCACCACGCCGACGAACGAGTTGCTTCCGTAGTAAAGGCTCGTTCCGCTGGAATTCGTGGCTAGGGCACCCGGGGCGCTCAGAGGGCACACGACCCCGCAGATCGGGTCAACCTGCACGAAACCGCCCGCCGGCGTCGGCACACCAGTCTTCGAATCGATCGAGAAAGTACTGATGCCAGGCGCCGCCGAGTCCCCGCTGGAGACATACAAAAACTTGGCGTCGGGGCGTACCGCAAGTGCATAGGACGTCTCAGTCAGGGTAAGACTCGAGGGAGCGCTCAGAGTCCCGGTGGACGGATCCAGTGTAAAACTCAAAAGCTCAGAGGTAAAGCTTGGCGGATTTACGATGGTCGCGATGGAATAGAGAAACTCTGGCTGGGATGCTTGAGGTACTGGAGGCGGGAATTGGGAAGACCCTCCACCGCAACCTAGCATTGTCACAAGAACAGGGATACTAACGAAGCGCCAAATACGCGGGTTCGCCATTTCGAATACTCCCGTTTGAACGCATTGGCACGAAAGTTTACACCGGGTCTTGTCATTTTGTCACCCGGTGTTCTCGTCCGGTGGTGGACTGTTTTGAGAATCGGGAGACCTGGGTTAGGCGCCCCGTCGAGTTATAAAATGAGAGGGCATACCTTGACCCGAGATGTAGGCACCCAGCACAATTCTCCATGAAGAAAAACATCTACCTCGGGAAATCGGCGGGATGGGTCAAACATACCAAGAATTCTGACCTGGGGGGCCGGCGCGGGGTAAACAAGAAGATTCGCCGCGGCATGAAGGCGGAAGCCCGTTCGGAGAAAGCTGCGTAGCGGAGCCTGGGAGAGAAGGCCGCCTGCGATGCGGCTCGAACTGCGCAGTAGCAAAGTCAAAGCCCCCACTCTAGTCGCAAAGAACGCGACTAGAATTGGGCCACCCGGCGGGTGTTGAAAGCTCCAAGAAATAGCGAACTATCGCACGCCGGGGCGTACCATTGCTCGAAGCGCGAGCGCTCTTCTGCTCGGAATGGTAGGCACTTATGAAACGGATTGTGATTGCTATTTGTTTCGGCTTGGTCGCCGGGGGGATTTGCGCGGCGATTACATTCTCCAGCGGCATCATGAAGTTCACGGCTGTCTCTTTGGTGTGGATATTGCTGAATCGCACGGTGATGGGTTTTGTGATCGGCGCCTCTGGGCTGAAACTGCATTGGGCGTGGAACGGCATCCTCGTGGGGCTGGTGGTGGGATCGATTTTCTCCTATTTCCTCTATATGACTGTGGGAGGGACCATCCCCTTGATCAGTCCCATTGGCAACGCGTTTTTCGGGCTGATGATCGAGTTCTTCACCACCGTGGTCTTCAAGCAGCCGGCGTTTCCGCCCACGCGGACGATAGAACACGCCGCCGCGGCGTAGGCTTGCGCCGAAGTGGCAGGCGTGTCCGTGTGGGCAAATACCTCTCAGATTCAGCGCCTTGACGAATTCCCACGGCGCGTTGCGGGCCTTCGTCCAAGGCCACGGTAGACATTGATCACGAAGACAATCGCGCCCAGTCCGGCGATTGCTCCTAGCTGTTCGGGAGCGGGAAGGGCGGTGTCGCGGAACATGACCGATTGCTCCCACTCCATGATTACCAGAATGACGCCGACGATGGTCACGGCAAAATGCACCCGATTCAGCGAATCGTCGAAGTGGATGCGGTAGTTGTCGATCATCCACCTGTAAAGCCCGGCGTACAGCGCAAAGGGAATTGCCGCTGTCAACGCCAGCCATCCGAAGCGCACCAAACGCATTTGCCCGCCGAGCGGCACCGGAATCTCAAACGAAGGCGTATTTGCAACAATAGAGACGAACCCGCCCACCGCGAACCCTGCCGCCGCAATGCCAAATTGCATGACCGGAGATTTTGGCCAGCCGAAATTATCCCCTCCACGCTCCACTCTCCGACGGGACGGACTCGAGGGGAAGATTGCGACAACTTCATCGCGCGTGAATGCCCGTATGACGTTCCACACGAAAACGATCTCGCCAAATATGGCGGCGGCAATCAGCATTCGATCCGGGAAGCCGGCGATATCGAAGGGATGCAAGATTCCTATTGCGCCAGCCAGCAGGAGCAGAGAACTCCACACGCTTTGCCGATATCCCAAACGATCTTCCAGCTTGCAGGTGGTGAGCCGCCGCACCAGATAATGCTCCAGATAGAAGAGCACCATGATCGCGAACGCAATGCCGAGATAAACCGTCAAATCCTGCATGCGCGCGAACCAAACGGATCGCGGGCCGGGATAGTGATGGCCGGCGACGTAAATGGCCGCACACCCGGCGCCGATAAGAAAGCCAAGCGCAGGAATTCGGAACCGGGTTTCGGGAAGGAGACTCCTTTCCACCATGTAGTTCCGGATGGCTCCCGCCAACGCCGTCTTCATTTCTCCTCGCAAGCGCCAAATGCCGGTGTCGTCATCGTCATCCACAAATTGTCAGCGAAGCCAGGAGAGAAACTCCCGGCAAAAGCAGGGCGGCTCTTACGAAGGTAATGGAGGTCGCGCGGGTCTCGCGGTTTTCGAAACCTGCGAGCCAACCCACCGAACCCACATCCATTAGAATTGAATTGCCAACGACCAAGCACGAACGACCAGCGACGAACAACCAACGACTGCTATGAAAATCGGTGTTCTGGCCCTGCAAGGCGATTTCGACGCCCACCGCCGCCGGCTCGAAGAGCTGGGCGCCGACGTTGTGCTCGTCAAGAAGCCCGAGCAGCTCGATGAAATTGACGGCCTGGTCATCCCCGGCGGCGAATCGGGGACGTTTCTCAAGCTGCTGGGGGAAGCCGGATTCGCCAAGCTAAAGGAATTTGTCCGCCTGAAACCAACGTTTGGTACCTGCGCCGGCGCCATCCTACTTGCTACGGAAGTCGAGAATCCGCGACAAGCTGGCCTGGGCGCGCTCGATATCGACATCCGCCGCAACGCCTACGGCCGCCAGATCGACAGTTCCATCCGCGAAGGTAAGTTTGGCAATGATCCCATTGAGATGGTCTTCATCCGCGCTCCGAAAATTTCGCGTGTAGGGTCGGGCGTAGAAGTACTCGCCACTGAAGGCAACGACCCCGTCGCGGTGCGGCAGGGTAGAGTGATGGCTGCGACCTTTCATCCGGAGCTTTCCGAGGACATGCGGGTGCACCAGGCGTTCTTAGATATGGTCGAGAACGGCCGCCGGAAGTAGCTATTTCCTCGGCAAGAACTCAATCTTGACGTCGCGCGCCGCTGCCTTGAGATCGAAATCGGCGGTGACCAGAATGTGGTCAGGAGATTCCGCCGCCAACTCCACCCCGAAGGCATCGGCGTAGGGAATCTTCTTGCTCACTTTGACGAGTGCGGCGCGCACTGCCCGCTCCGGCGTGACGGGCACAAGCTCCAACGCAAACGCCAGCAGGCGGGAAAGCACCAGATCGACCGCGGCTTGACTGTGGACCTTGCAGGTCACACCCGCAATTTCTCCCCAATGAATGGCGGAGATGACTGCTTTGCACTGCCCCGCCAGATGGCCTTTGATCAACTCCGCGATTCTGGCGGACCCGGCCTCGCCGTCGAGATAACGCAGGATCGCGCTGGCATCCAGGATGTACGTCACCATTTATCTTTCCCGCGCTCCTTCTTTAGCGCGGCGGAAAGCGAGGGCCCGCCAGCGAACAGGCCGCGAGTCTCATCCACCAGCTTCTCGGAAACAGGCTCAAGCACAATGCGCGTGCCTTGCAGCGTAACCGCAATGCGGCTTCCGGGCTCAATGCCCAGCGATTCGCGCATTTCGGCGGGAATCACCAGTTGCCCTTTCGTGCTTACTGTAGTAATCCGATTCATGTATGTCTTACTATAGCATGATTAGGTAATACGCACAATTTGTCGTGACGTGAAGTGGATCCTCGCCGATAAGACCGGCTCGGCATGACGAAATCCCGGAGACGCACACACTACCTATCGCCCCTGAAAAGCCGCGTCAAACGCCACGCCCGAAGGGGTCAGCTCCAGCCGCCGCACCAAAGCCAGCGCCTCCGGCGCGCCCTGCTCGCGATTCATGCCGTTGTCTTCCCACTCGATGGAAAGCGGCCCCTGATAGCCGGCTTGATTGAGCGCGCGGAAGATGCGCTCAAACGGCACCGAACCGCGCCCCGGCGAAACAAAATCCCAGCCCCGGCGCGCGTCGCCAAAGAAAAGATGCGAGCCCAGGATCCCGTTGCGCCCATCGAGTTGCCGCACCGACTCCTTGACGTGCATGTGGTAAATCCGGTCGCCGTATTCATGCACGAAGGCCACCGGATCGACCATCTGCCAATGCAAATGGCTGGGATCGAAGTTGATGCCGAAGCCGCGCCGACGATTGACTGCTTCCAAAGTGCGCTGCGTGGTCCAAAAGTCGTAAGCAATCTCACCGGGATGCACCTCCAGCGCGAACCTCACTCCGCACTGGTCGAACACATCGAGAATCGGATTCCAGCGCTCGGCGAAATCTTTGTAGCCATCCTCGATCATGGCCGGCGGTACGGGAGGAAACATGGCCAGCACATGCCAAATCTTCGAGCCGGTAAACCCATTCACCACTTTGACGCCGAATTTCGCGGCGGCGCGGGCCGTATCCATCATTCTTTGCGCCGCGCGCCGGCGCACGCCCTCCGCCTGCCCATCTCCCCACACATCCGCGGGCAGAATCCGCTGGTGGCGCTCATCGATATTCCAATCGCACACCGCCTGGCCCACCAGATGGGAGGAAATGGCAAAGCATCTCAGCTTATGCCGGCGCAAAATATTCCAGCGCGACTCGCAGTAACCGGAATCGGCCAGCGCTTTCTCCACTTCAAAATGATCGCCCCAGCAGGCCAGCTCCAGCCCGTCGAATCCCCACTGGCTGGCCTTCGCCGCCACGGCCTCAAGCGGCAAGTCCGCCCACTGCCCGGTGAACAAACACACAGGTCGTGCCATCGAGTGCGCTCCTTCCAATGCTTGAAACAGGGGAAATGTTAGCGGTATGGATAAAAAATGAAAAACAGCAATGACAATCCCGCCAGCACCCACAAGCCCGGCTTGACCTCCCGCCACCGTCCCGCCACCAGCTTGCAAAATGGATAAAGCACAAACCCAGCCGTGATTCCAATCCCGATGTTGTAAGTGAAACTCATCAGCGCAACCACGGCAAAAGCTGGGATCAGCTCCGTAAAATCTCCGAACGCAATCTTGGTAATCGGCTCCAGCATCAACAGCCCCACCACGACCAAGGCCGGCCCATAAGCCTGCGCGGGAATCGCCGCGATGAACGGCGAAAAGAACAGGCTCACCGCAAAACACAACGCGGTCACCACCGCTGTCAGGCCGGTTCTCCCGCCCGCCTCCACGCCCGTGGCCGATTCGATATAAGCGCCCGCAGTGGTCGTGCCCACGAGCGGCGCGAACATTGTGGACAACGCATCCGCCAGCATGGGCCGCTCGATTTGCGGCAGGTTCCCAGCAGGGTCAAGAAATCCGGCGCGTGCCGAAACCCCGAGCAACGTTCCCATGGTGTCCACGAAAGCCATGACAAAAATGGTGAGAATCACCGGAAAGAATCCCCAGCTCAGCGCACCGTGGAAATCCAATTTCAGAAGCACCGGGGCCAAACTCGGCGGCATGCTCACCCATCCGGCCGGCGCCGGCGCGACGTGCGTCACGAACGCCAGGAATGCAGTCGCCAGAATGCCCACCAGAATGGCGGCAGGGAAGCGGCGAATCATCAGCACCGCCATCAGCAGGAATCCAAAAATCGCCACCAGCACCGGACCGGCCGTCAGATGCCCGGCCCGCACCGGCGCGCCCGCGCTGCCCAGCATCACAATGCCAGTTTCATTCAGGCCAATAAACGTCAGGAAAAGCCCAATGCCCACTGCGAAGCTGCAACGCAATCCCGCGGGAATGGCTTCCACCAGCCACTGCCGAACCCGCAGCAAGGTCAGCAGAAAAAAGATCAGGCCCGCAATGAACACCGCCGCCAGCGCCTGTTGCCAGCGATACCCCAGCGCCTGCACCACGGTGTATGCGACAAACGCGTTCTCGCCCATGTAGGGAGCGATGGCGAAGGGCCGGTTGGCATACAGCCCCATCAACAAAGTGCCGAATATCGCCGTGAGGATAGTCGCCACCGTCGATGGCTCCACCGCAATTCCGGCCGCCCGCAGAATCGCAGGATTCACCACCACGATGTACGACATGGTGACAAACGTGGTCAGGCCGGCGACAAACTCGCGTCCCGCGGTCGTGCCGGCGCGCTCAAAGCCGAACCAATTGCCCAGGAAGCTTTCGTTGCGACGAGCTTCTAAGTGGGGATTCGCGGACACTCGTTCCTCAGGCTTCGCGGGACCTCATCCAGCCTCGCCCGAGATTCTACACGCCCGCCGGCAACGCCCTACCGAACTCCCTTCGCCGGATCCCACGACCCTTGCTCCCGTCGCACATAGATCATTTGCCCAATGTGATAGGCGTTGTGCGCACCGATGTGCGCGATGGTCGAAGCCCACTCCGCCAACTTCTTGTCGTCGCACGTCTCGACCGCTTTTTCCCATTCGGTCATGACGTCGTCGAGAGCCTTCACCGTCTCCGCCCACTGCTTGCTGTCGAAATGGTTGAAGGTCTCGTCGTTGTTGCCGCTGAATTTCTCCGGCGTGTCGCCTTTGAATTTGGCCAGCGCCTGCCGGTTCCAAAACACCAAATGATAAGCCAGTTGCCCGACCGAATGATTGCCTTTGCCGTCGGTCCAGTTCGCTTGTTCCGCGGTCAGGCCTTCGACAGCCGTGTTCGCCGGCACGAACCAATCTTTATCGTTGTGCGTGGTGCGCAGTTGCTCCAGCAGGATGCTGCGCAGGGTTGGCGGGGATTTGGCGCCGTCAGCCTGCGCGTAAACCGCCTGCGTCGACAACAACAACAGTGAAACAACGAGCGCATGTTTCATCACAGATTGATCTCCTTGCCGTTCATGAGTTTGTTAGACGTACATAGCACAGCTTTGGCTAGCGGCACCGAACGGCTTTGCCCCGTCGAGAGGAGCGAAGCTCCGCGCCTCCAGAGACGCATCCTTCCCCGAACAATTCCGGAACTTCCCCGCCGCCCATGCCGTACAAACTAATGCGGGACTGTTGGAATCGATGCCATCCGTGGCATCATAGGCGGTTAATTCCGCCGTGGAGGGACTCATGCGCCGCTTTACTCACATCGCCTGGACAGTCGCGCTTCTACTCGCCGCAATTGCAGTGCCGGCGACCGCTCAGCAGCACGAAGCGCTCGTGATCATTTTCAAAGACGGTCGTCAGCAGGTCGTCTCGCTGGCCACTTCGCGGGTGGAGTTCCAAGGCTTGGACGCAACCATTTCCGGCCCCGGACGCCCGCTGACTTTTCACGTGTCCGACATCGATCATATTGAATTGACCGCCGACGAGGCCTCCTACTCGACTTTCGGCCGCGCGCGCTTCGTTGGCAGATGGAAGGTAGGCGACGGCGTGGGCGGCTACTTCTACATTACCTTGAACCGCGACGGGACTGCCGATCGATCGCGCAATCAGAGTCACTTCATAACCTATTCCGCCGAGAGTAAGGGAACCTGGGACGTGATCGCCGGCCGGGCTCGCATTACCTGGAACGATGGCTGGAAGGACGAACTTCGCAAGGTGGGAGACAAATATCAGAAGGTCGCCTTCGAGCCTGGGCGCAGCTTCACCGACAAGCCGTCGAATGTCGACACGGCGGAAAATACAAATCCTGAACCGCTCTGAGTTGTTGCGGCGCGCGCTCACTCCGAAACGCCAGCAACACCGTGGAAGCGCCCGGCTTCCCGTGGGGCGAAACCGACATCCCACGCGACCGGTGTTAGCCGCTGTGAGGAACTCCGCCCCGAACTAACCTGCATCCCTAAAACCGCGAGTTGCGGGGCACCGGGCGGCACACACTCAGGCTATTATTCTGGAACGTGACTGCAACGCCGGACACACGCCCCGGAATCCTGCTTCGGACGGGATTCCTCCGATCCTTTATTCGATGGCTTGTCATCGGCCTGGTACTTCTTTGGTCACTTCCCACGCTGATCCTTGTGGCCGCCCGGTGGATTGATCCACCGACCACCGCGGTGCACATGCAGCGCCGCTTGCAGGCCTGGATTCACCGCACGCCATATCGCGAACGCTACAAATTCATTCCGCTCAGCCAAATCTCGCCCGATCTTCAGCACGCTGTAATCGCCGCCGAGGACGCGCACTTCTACCAGCATCATGGATTCGATTGGCACGAGATCCAAATCGCTGCCCAGGATGATTTGGAAGGCGAGCGCACTCGCGGAGCTTCCACTATTACGCAGCAACTCGTGAAAAACCTATTCTTCGGGACGGGCCGCTCTATCCTCCGCAAGGGTGCAGAGGCCACACTGGTGCCGGTGGCCGAATTCGTCCTCGGCAAACAGCGCATTCTGGAGCTATACCTCAACGTGGTCGAATGGGGCCCTGGCATTTATGGTGCAGAGTCGGCGTGTCGTTACTACGACGAAGCCGCAGCCCGGAACATTGGCCGTGAACAGTCGGCGCGACTCGCTGCAATTCTGCCGGCTCCTCTGAGGCGGCGACCCGAGCGCATGAATAACTACAGCGCGATTATCCTTAAACGGATGAGCCAAATGGGGTGGTAATATTGGTTAACATTTCATCGATGCGGACCTTTTACTGGTAGTGACTGATGCTGTGAAGAGGCGACTCAGCGATTCCTTGCCAGGAAAAACAGTCTTTCTGATTTCGTAGTTGGTCGCCTGCTATCGGGATCTACCACTCGCACATTCGCAAAATGGCCACGCAGAGCCGTCACGATATTTTGAACCGGAAACGACACCTCGATGATGTCCTCTTCATGGAGAACGTAGCGGGTATGAGCTACGTGCTCGAAGACTTTGATATTCCAATTCGACCCACGATTCGCGAGCGAGGTCACGTCGATGATCAAGAGGTTCCTTCCGAACCGATGCACCCAGGGTGGCTCGGCGGTAAGCCGGTCGAGCTTCCGTTGTGTGTTGATGTCAAAGATGAAGCACCCACCCGCCGATAAATGCCGCCGCGCCCTAACGAACACTTTCTTCCAATCGGAGAAGCGCCGAACGTGATTAATCGAATCGAATACACAGAAAATCACGTCGAATCGCTGGTTGATTTCAAAATCGACCATATCTTGCCGGAAGAGTTTCGCTCGAGAAACTTTCTTGCGCGCGCTGGAAAGCATCCGGCTCGAAATATCCAGCCCAGAAACTTGGTAACTGTCCTGCAAATGCTTCAGCATCGATCCGGTCCCGCACCCGAGTTCGAGGACGTTTTTCGCGTTGGGGTTCGTCTCTCTAATGAGGTCCGTAAGGCGCTCTGCTGCTTCTGAACGATCTCCCATCACGGCGTCATAGAACTTGCCGAAGATCTCATACGATGGCATGTCGTTCAGTTTAACAAGCAGTGGCTCTGCCGGGTGCTCCGTTCTTCGTGTTCTTTGCGAAGGGCGGGAGAGTGCCGAGCCACCCGCGCGCGCACGCGTTATACTGATTTATATGAGTGGGGAGCCCCAGAAGACCTTTTACTTGGAAACCTTTGGCTGCCAGATGAACGCCCATGACTCGGAAAAAGTCGTCGGCACGCTCGTCGCCGAAGGATACCAGCAGGTCCCCACCGTCGAAGAAGCCGGCCTGGTCCTCTACAACACCTGCTCCATTCGCGACAAAGCCGAGCAAAAAGTCTTCCACCGCCTGGCCGATTACAAGAAGCTCGAGAAACAGGGAAAAAAGTTCGGCGTGCTCGGCTGTGTCGCCCAGCAGGAAGGCGAAAAGATTTTCGAGCGAGCGCCCTACGTTTCGCTGGTCTGTGGCTCGGCGTCTTATCGCAATTTGCCGAAGATGCTGATCCAAATCGAGGCAGGGAATCGCCGTGTGACCGGCCTCGACGACCGCATGACCGACGAGTGCTTCGAAACCGAATTCACCGCCCGCACCAACCCGCACCGTGGCTACATCACTATCATCGAAGGCTGCGACAAGTTCTGCTCGTATTGCGTGGTTCCCTACACGCGAGGCAAAGAGCGCAGCCGGACGTCCGACTCGGTGCTCGCGGAAGCCGCGCGCATGGCCGATCTCGGCTACACCGAGATTCAACTGCTAGGCCAGAACGTGAACTCCTACAAGGATCCGGCAGGGAAGCGGACGTTCGCCGAACTCCTGGCCGCGGTAGCCGAGACCCCCGGCATGCGCCGCGTCCGCTTCACCACCTCGCACCCGCGCGACTTCGGCCGCGATATCGTCGACGCCATTGACGCGGTGCCGGCGCTCTGCGATCACATCCATCTTCCGGTGCAGAGCGGGTCTTCACGAGTGTTGCAGGCCATGCAGCGCCTCTACACCCGCGAGCAATATCTGGAACGCATCGCCTGGATAAGGTCCGCCAAGCGCCAGATCGGCATCACCTCGGACATGATCGTCGGTTTCCCCGGCGAAACCGAAGCGGATTTTGCAGACACACTGTCTCTGCTCGATGCAGTCGGGTACGACAGCATCTTCGCCTTCAAGTATTCCCCGCGTCCCAACACGCCATCGCTGAGCATGGACGATGCGATTCCGGACGCCGAAAAAATCCGCCGCCTGAGCGTGCTGCAAGAAAAGCAAAAAGAAATCCAGAAGCAGCGCAATGCCAACCGCATCGGCCAGGTTGCTGAAGTAATGGTTGAAGGGAAGAATGAGGCGCGCAGCCAATGGATTGGCCGCACCTCGCAAAACCAGACCCTGAATTTCACCGCGCCCCCGGACCATTCGCCGGCCGTGGGCAGCTACGTCCCAGTGCGCGTCAGTACCAGCTTTCCTAACAGCCTTTTGGGCGAAATGGTGATATAAGGAGCGAAGAATTGCTGCTTTTCGACGGGGGGCCCCAATGGAAGTAGAAATGAAAATCCGTGGACTACTAATGGACCCCGTGACCAACATGCCGATCGTCATTCTGAAGGACATCGGCAGCGAGACCGTGCTCCCCATATGGGTCGGGGTGTACGAAGCCAACGCCATCGCGCTGGAAATTGAGAAGGTTTCCACGCCGCGCCCTATGACGCACGACCTCATCAAGAATGTGCTGGTGGGCCTCGACACGTCCGTCCATAAGGTGGTCGTGACTGAGTTGCGCGAGGATACTTTCTACGCCGTGATTTGGATGGAGCGGGAGGGCCGCGTAGTCAGTATCGACTCCCGCCCCTCCGACGCACTGGCTTTGGCGCTGCGGGTGGATTGTCCTATCTTCGTGGATGACGAGGTTCTGAAGAACCAAAAGCTTGCCGCCAGCATCTCCGATCGTGGAACCAACGAAGAACTCCGCAAATGGCTGGAAGGCCTGAACGACGAGGACCTGGGCCGCTACAAGATGTAATTCTCGGAAGCCGCAAGCCGGTTTCGAGTTTTCACTGCTATATACTTTCGCCCATGACGCTGGCCGCTGGCAGCAAGCTTGGCCATTACGAAATTGAGGCGCCGCTGGGCGCGGGCGGGATGGGCGTCGTCTACCGTGCTCGCGATCAGCGCCTGCATCGCCTGGTTGCCATCAAAGTTCTTCCTCCTGGATTGCTCAAAGATGAAGCCGCACGACGCCGCTTTCGGCAGGAAGCGCTGGCGCTGGCGCGATTGAATCATCCGAATATCGCCGTGGTTTATGACGTAGGCGAAGAAGACGGCGCGGACTTTCTGGTTATGGAGTACGTTGCCGGACAATCGCTGGCTGAGAAGATACGCTCCGGCCCATTGCCCGCCAAGGAAAGCCTATTGTTTGCCAATGAGATCGCGCAAGCTCTTGAAGAAGCACATGAACAAGGGGTGATCCACCGGGATTTAAAACCAGGCAACATCCTGATCACGCCCAAGGGCCACGCGAAGGTACTCGACTTCGGGCTGGCCAAGCTGCGCGTGGACGGCTCCACAGCCACGCAATCGTTTTTCGAGACACAAGGCGCGCTCGGCACACCGCTCTACATGTCGCCGGAGCAGGCGATGGGAAACGCCGTGGATGCGCGCAGCGATCTGTGGAGTCTAGGCGTGGTTCTATACGAGTCGCTGGCAGGGAAGCCCCCGTTCCAGGCGGCGACCAGTCTGGCAATTCTCCACGCCATCACGAGCGAGAATCCAAAATCGATACACGAAGTGTGCGCCGGCGCGGGGGCGGACGCCGGGAAAATTATTTCGCGAGCGATGGAAAAGGATGTTGCGAAACGCTACCAGTCTGCCAGCGAGATGTCGCGCGATCTCACTGCAGCGGTGGCGCGGCTGAGCGGCCCGGCTGCGGAGGCCGAGGGTCACGAACTGCGGCTTCCCAGGCGCTACGCGGTTTTTGCCATCATTCTGTTCATCGCACTGATTGCGTTCGGAGGCTGGTTTTATCACCGTTCCGAAAGGCGCCATTGGGCAAGGGAAGTGGCAATTCCCGGAATTGGGCAGCTGCAACAGCAGAACCAATCGCTGGCTGCGTTCCTGATGCTGAAAGAAGCAAAACGATATCTGCCTTCCGACCCGCAGCTGACGCAGCTCGCCGAAGCCAATACGCAGGCGATTTCCATCCGATCTTCGCCCGCGGGCGCCGATGTTGCGATTCAGGACTACGACTCGCCCGGCCAGTCATGGTATTCGCTGGGCGCGACGCCGCTGAACGAAGTTCGGATTCCCAAGGGATATTTCCGCTGGAAAGTCTCGAAGCCGGGCCTGGGAGAATTCCTCTCCGCACCCGGGACCCTCGCAAGCATGAATTTTCCACTCGACGCAGAACTGGCCACGCCGGAGGGCATGGTGCACGTGACCGGCGGCGCGTGGGGAGACTTCATCGATTTCATCGGATGGACCGGTTTGTACCAGCTGCCTGATTTTTATCTCGACAAATTCGAGGTCACTAATCGGCAGTACCAGCAATTCGTCGATAGCGGCGGCTATGAGAAGCGCGAATACTGGCAGCAAAAATTCATGCAGGGCGATAAGACGCTCAGTTGGAAAGAAGCCATGTCTCTGCTGCGCGATAAGACGGGCCGCTCGGGTCCAGCTACTTGGGAGGGAGGTCATTATCCGGAGGGGCAAGGGGATTTTCCCGTGACCGGCGTGAGCTGGTATGAAGCTTCAGCCTATGCGGCGTACGCCGGCAAAAGCTTACCCGTACTGGCGCAGTGGTTCTATGCCGCTCCCAGCGAGGCAGGGAAATACATTGTGCCGGAGAGCAATTTTTCGGGAACCGCTCTGGCTGCGGCGGGCAGCTACAGGGGCATTGGACCTTACGGGACCTATGACATGGCGGGCAATGCGAAGGAATGGGTGGCCAACAATTCTGAAGGCGATGTGCACTTCATCCTGGGCGGGAGCTGGGACTCGCAAACCTACTCGTATTCCGAACCGGAGGCCTTACCCGCATTCGACCGCGCGGCCGCGAACGGATTCCGCTGCCTGCGTAATGTCGATCCCGTGCCCTCCGCTGCCGCGCAACCAATCCAGCGTCTGACGCGCGATTTCAGCAAGGAGAAACCGGTCTCGGATGATGTATTTAATGCGTATCGCGCCATGTACGCCTATGACGACAAGGCGCCTTTGAACGTGAGCGACGAAGGCGTGGTTGGCGAGACTCCGGACTGGAAGGAAGAGAAGGTCACCTTCGACACCGCGTACGACGGCGAGCGCATGTCGGCATACTTATTTCTTCCCAAACATGTGAAGCCGCCCTACCAGACTGTGGTGTTCTTTCCCAGCGCGAGAGTGGAATTAAGTCCACCGCCCAATGGCGCGCTGGGCGACACGGAGTTTTTCGACTATGTAGTGCAGAGCGGCCGAGCGGTGCTATATCCAGTCTACAAGGGTACCTATGACCGGCAGTTGAAGCTGCTCCTGCCGGGTGGAAGCGATTGGACGATCGAATTGGCCAGCGAACGTTACAAGGATCTGGCGCGGTCCCTCGACTATCTCAACACACGTTCGGACATCGATAACTCGCGGCTCGCATACCTGGGCGTAAGCATGGGCTCGGCTGAGGGAGTGGACTATGTGGCGCTGCTGCAGAATCGGTTTCGCACCCTTGTTCTGCTCGATGGCGGCTTTTTTCTGTGGCGCGCTCCCCAAGGCGTCGACCAGCTCGACTTCGCGCCACGCCTGAAGATACCGGTGCTCATGGTAAACGGCCGTTACGACTACAGCTTTTCGGTCGAGCGGTCGCAAGAACCGCTGTTCCGCTTGTTAGGGACGCCCGATGTCGACAAACACCATGCCATTCTCAACACCCCGCATGATGTGAGTTCCGACCGAGAAGACCTCATGAAGGAAGTCCTTGGTTGGCTGGATAAGTACTTGGGAAGGGTGGAATAGACCAGATCTGCCACGGCGTTACTGGGTACCTGCTTGTATTTAACATAATACCTGTTATCGGACATTGCATTGCCGGCAGGATGCACTCCTGAAGCCTTAACTCTCTATGCTCCACGAGATCCGCCTGCTCACGGAATCCGACGCCGACACCTTCTGGACCCTGCGCCTGGAGGCACTTGAGCGGGAGCCGCGTTCCTTGGGCACGTTTGGGGCGTTTACGTAACTTCCGCGCATCGCGGCCAAGGTGTCGGCCGCGAGCTAATGAACGAGTTGCTGCGGGTTGCCAGGTCGCAATCGGGCCTGGAGTTGATCAACTTGGCCGTAGCCAGCCACAACACGGCGGCCAAGCGGCTGTACGAATCTCTGGGATTCCAGCTCTACGGCCGCGATGTCCACGCCCTCAAAATGGGCGAAACCTACGGGGACGAGGACTTGATGGTGCTCCACCTGGACCCGCTTGCCACTGGGCGGGACGTCACTCCACGTCGATCGATAGATTGAGGCTCGGCGGGGGCATGACGCCCGCGCCGCTGAACGTGACTACCACGTTTTGATCCAAACCTAACGGAGTGCCTGGGTTAGCGATGCCGCCACCACCACCCGAGGCATTGCCGCACGAGCAGAGGCTCAGAAGTAGAACAAACGCCGGGATGGCAATTGTTGTGCTCAAGCGAGCCCATTTCGCCCGGCGCCCGCTGGGCCTCCAACTCCAAATCCAGAGAATTGAGAAGAGCAGAAAGCAACCTTCAGCGGCCCGCTGCCCACGTCCTTTCGGTCGACCGAGAGCCGCCGATCCCACCACGGGGGCAGTTGTCGAGACGTCCAGAGTCACGGTCGCCGAGGTCTGGCCGGTCGGATTCAACGTCACCGAGGAAGCGCTGAAATTGCATGTGCTCTCCAGCGGCAAGCCCGTGCACAACGACGATGACAGCGGAATAGTCCCGCTATACCCATTCAACCCCGTAATCGTAAGCACCGTAGACCCGGTAGAGCCCGGGCTACTGACCATAACGGTCGCGGGGTTGCCCGAAACGGTGAACGTTGGTGACAGAGTTACGGTTTCGGTAAACGTCCCCGAAGAAGGTGCATAGTTTTCATCGCCGCCATAGTTGGCCACAACTGAAAGAGTTCCCGACGGCAGCGAATTCGTAGTTACTTGAGCCTGCTTATTCACGATGCTAACGTTACCTAAACCCGACCCATTCGCCGTGAACGAAACAAAACCCGTGATGGTCGGCCCGCCAGTTTGTACAGGCACGATCTGTGCCGTAAAAGTGACGCTCAGTCCCTGGGCAATCGTTGAATTCGTAGAGGTGACCGTGGTGGACGTAGGAATGATGTTCACGGTTTCGACCAGAGTTGCCGAAGACCCTGCATAATTCGCGTCGCCGGAATAGATTGCCGTGATAAGAAGAATGCCAATTGGGAGCGAGGTGGTGGTGAGCTGTGCCTGGCCATTCGACACGGCAACTGGATTTCCCAGGTTCCCCGAGGGCAGCTGGAATTGCACCGTGCCCGTCAAAGGAGGGCCAGCGGTCTGGCTCGAGCTAACCGTTGCGGTGAAGGTGACGTTCTGAGCTTCCGTAGCCGTGGGCGCCGAGGAGGTGACCGTCGTGGTCGAGGGATAAGCGACGTTGACAGTAAAGGGTGGGGAGGTGGACGAAGCGTAATTGCTGTCCCCGCTGTAGACGGCGGAGAAGGTGTGCGGCCCCACAGGTCCGGGGACGGTGAACTGGACATCCCCTAACAGATCTGCATAAGAGTATGGCGAGTTGGGAAAGGGGTTGACGAAGCCGTCGAAGGTCGTGACCGTCACGGGGACTTGCTTGGTCCCATCGAACAGGGTGAACGTTCCTCCGGGCGCCGGGTTGTAATAACCGGGATTCGCGGTCGTCGAAAGGAAAGGCAAAGTGACGGACGTGTCAATGATGAAGGGCCCTGCAATGCCGAAATCCTTATCGGTATTTGTGGGTTGAGGTGTGACGGTGACAACATTCGGTGCTGCGGAATTGTTGCTGGGCTGATAGCTGTTGTCCCCGCTGTAGGCAGCGACCAGGCTGTGCTGCCCGCCGAAAAGAGCAACCGTTTGGTCTTCCGCGTAGCCGTTGGCGTTCATCGGATAGGTCCCCGCGTCAACGGCGCTGGTGACCCCATTAAAGGTGTCCGTAAAACTCACTGTACCGGTCGGGCATTGATATTGCTCAATTCCATTCGACGTCATGCATAAGTTCCCGCTGGGATTCATGACGTTCCCTCGCAGCACGTAAGCGCTGCCAAAGGGAAACGACGTGGCATTGGTGTTAGTCACTTGGCCCGAAGCCAGGTCCGATATAACGATGGCGGGCAGGGTTTTGCTGGCTTCTGGACTTACGGTCACGGCGAACGGCGAGGAATCGCTGGGCGCAAAGGTAGAATCACCTGAGTAGTGCGCGGTGACGTTGTAATTAGTCCCGCCCGGGAGGAAGATCGTCGACGTCCCGGGCAATAGTGAGCCGTTGTTGAGCGTGAAGAGTTGCCCGGCTTGCTGGCCGCCCGGGCTTGAGCCGGCGTTCGCAATCAGCGCCACCGTGCCCGTGGGCGTTCCCGTCCCCGTCTGAGGCACCACGGTGGCGGCCACGGCGATGGGTTGGCCGTGAGTGATGGAGGTGGGTGGACCGAGTGTGAACGAAGAGAACGTGGTTGCCTTGAATTGGCCCGCGTATGTGCTCCACTGGTTCACTAAATTGAACACATTGACGCTGCCAAGACCGGTGGCGAGGTCATAACCGGCAGTCGTGCCGTAGCCCGAAAGCACCCCGTACGGATCGCCGACAGTGTTCGTGGTGCAGTTGGGGCTGCCCGTGGTGCATGGCATCGCAATCGTCGATCCGGAGGGGATATCGTAAAAAATGCAGTTGTTCGTCCCCGTCGAGGGAACCGTGTTGGAATCGCAACTATTCGTGGCAGTTGCCGCCATCTTATACAACACATAGTTCGCATTGCCCTGGCGCTCCCCGGTTTTCTGGTTGACTAGGGCCATGATGCCTGCGAACACTGGCGTGGAAATGGACGTTCCCCCGAACCCCGCGAATGTGCCACTAGCGAGGTCGCATGAGCCGGTTGCGGACAGACAGACCAAATAGAATGCGCCGTTGAATCCATTGCTGGCAAATAAGGAGACGTCTGGAACATCGCGTTCTCCATCCGCTGGTACGCCCGGTGCGCTTTGCCACGGCGGCTTGGCATAACCGCCCGAGCACGAGGTTTGAGAATTGCTGGTTGATGAGGTGCAATTGCTGGCGCCGCCGCTGCCTCCAACCACTATCAAGAATTCAATGGACTCATTGCATGCCCGTTCGGGAGTCGTCGCGCCTATGTCCGCGAAGAGCTCGGAATTCGTGCAGCTGTCGTTCCAGGTCATTTCAGGGATGTAACCCTTAGCATTGGCCTGGTTGGCGTTGTTAGTGGAACTCCAATATGTGGCGGTGGTGGTTAAGTCGTTGAAATCGGTGCCGCCCACGGACACGTTGTACGGGGTGGACCCAAGGCCGTTGACAGCGAGTCCATATTGCGCAGAGTGAGCGCCATTGTCGCACACTGCGGAGCCTTGGTCGCCGGAGGAAACCAGGACGGTGATCCCCTGCGCGGAGGCCTGCTGCCAGAGGGCATTGTGATAGGCGTTTCCCGCGGTGCCCAAGAAAAGTTCGCACAGGCCATAACTCTCGCTCATCACGGGCGCAAGGTTATTGTCCACGATATATTCGGCGGAAAGATCCACGCCCTGGGTGGTTGCCGTCGATGCCGATATCACCAGATCGATGGTGGCGCCCTTGGCCACGGCGCTGGACCATTGCGTGTCAATGTCGGCCTCAGGTTCCTCGGCAGGAAGAACCCCGGGATCATTCCCGTTGTGGATAATGTTCAGCGTCCCTTTGGGAGAGGTCACGCCGAATGCGTTCCAGAACGAGGCCCAGTCTGGCGGATTGATGTCAGTTTCGGCAACGATCGCAATCGTCTGTCCGGTGCCGTCGATTGGCGTGCTCGCGTTCCAGAGAGGAAGTATGTTGTAAATTGTCGCCAGGTCGTACGGGCCGATTTCTTCACAGGGGCTGCCTATAGCGCCGCATTCCGTGTTGCTTCCGGGCGTAAACTCCGAAAAAGGCACCGTGCTCACCGGAAGAACTTCTCCTGTTTTACTGTCCTTGCGAAAAACCCCGGCGAAATCGTTCATCGGGTTCGAGCGAAAGCTGTGAAGCGACCCAACGCCCGCGACTACGGGCACAAGCGCAGCCGGAATTTGCGGGTCGGTCGCGTTGGCGTAGTGTTGTTCCCCGTTGACCAGGTATTTATGGATGGCAGTATGAAACGCTTGTTGCACCTGCCCTGCGGTCCCTGAAAACTCGATTACGATGCGCCCCGTGGATACCGCGGTAACTTGGAAACCATGAGATTGCAGCCACATCGTGATGGTCAAAATGTCTTGATCCGAAGGACCAAATTCGACACCGAACTGTTCAGGTGTAAGCCAGTGGTGGTACTTCGGGGAGGAATTATCCTGTTGTTGTTCGAGGAGTCGCTCCAGAGCGGCTTCTTGCTCGAAGCTGCGCTTCAGGACCAACAGCATCCGTTGCATCGGCAAGCTCGCCGGGGCTGGGCCTTGGTCAAACTCGGGGCGTGCCAGTGGATGAGTATTGCCTTGGAGCACGACTAAGGCGGTCTCGTCGATCGGTTGCGTGATTCGCGGTCCGGGATTTACCGCTTGCGCATTAGCTTGATTTACGGCAGATGGAATAAGAATGAAAATGAATAAGACGCTCAGAATAGGAATCACCAGGCGCGTCGATTGGATCCGAGGTCGGTCGCATATTTCTTGAGGCACGGGTCTAGTCGTGCCCAGCCTTCCAAAATCTGTGTGCGCGCTCATGCCACTGCACCCGTGCCGCCCGGCGCAACCATGGAAGCTGCGGTCAGGCATCCCGCCTTTCGCGCCAAAAGTATAAGCCCATGAAGCCAGCCGAAAAACGTTCGCATATTCTGATCAGTCGTGCTCCTTGGTGATGCGGCTCGCATTCATCTTTTGAGCGCGGGGGCATCTGCTAAGTCACTACCGACCGGCCGTACCTACCCCACAGTAACGTTACCCAGGCGGTGCGAATGGGTATAGTTCAAAGATCATGGAGCCAATCACCGTTGTACGCTGCCCAGCGTGCGGGTACGACGGCAACAATCCGTTTTTTCGGTTTTGCGGAATCTGCGGGACTGCGCTGCAAAAAGAGATGCCGCCCACGCCGACGCCGGTTAAGCCGCAGACCAAGGCGCCCGCCAAAGCGAGACCATCGCCTGCGCTCGCGATTAGCAGCTTTTCCATCCTGGGATTGCAGGATGAGCCTGTCTTAACCGGCTCCCCGGAGGAGGCCCGGGAAGATCTTTCTCCCAAGCCGCTTCCCTCCTCTGGCGAGCCCGGCGTCGAATTCAGCCATAGCGCCAGTTATCTTCTCGAAGAGGACGAGACACGCTCGCCTCGCTGGCGCTTGTATGCGATGCTGGCAGTATTTGTGATCGGCGCGGGGGTTCTGGCCTGGGAGTGGCAGCGTGACGGTGCACCGTGGAGGTTTTTCGTGACCGTGAGCAGCTCGGAAAACCACGCCGCGCCGGCGCATGAGGCGGCGGCGCCAAGCAAGTCTCTCGCCACAGCGGCCTCGGGCATAACTGCCGCCGCTCCGCCTCCGGCTCCTGAAACGATTCTCGCTCCGGACACTGCAGAAACGCCGTCGCGGCAATCGCTCCCGGAGACGCAGGTGACACCGGCCGCGGTACCAGACGGCAAAGCGGCAAGTGTGGTTCCGCCACAGCCGGCGAACCCCTCCGCGTCGGTGACGCCGCGCGAGGCGAACCCCGGCGCCGGACTGGTCGCGAAGCCATCAGCTGCGCCCCCAGCCGCTCCAGGCTCTGCCGCTCCCAACACTTCCGATTCTCACGCTGTCGCTGCTCCGCAGCCTGCCACTATTTCGGCCGCCGATGCCACCCAATTGTTCGAGGAAGGCCAGAAGTATCTCTATGGGAACGGGGTGGAGAGAGACTGCGGACTCGCCTTGCAGGATCTGCGCCAGTCGGCCCGCACCAACGCCGAGGCCGCCAGCCTATTGGGCACCATGTACGCGAGCGGACATTGCGTGGGCAGAAACCTGGCGCCGGCTTATCATTGGTATGCGCGGGCGCTGCACCGGGACCCGACCAACACGCGCTATCAAAGCGATCTCACTGTCTTGTGGAACCAGATGACGCCAGCGGAAAAACAAGCCGCTCTCCGCATCGCGCCGTGAATCGCAGTTCCCCGCTTTTCTCTACTTCATCATGCTTTGGTCTTTCATCATGCTCACGCTGGTGATGGTCAGCGTGTCGCCGTCCACCGAGCCCTTCACCTTAATGTGATGGCCCTCGTGGCCTTTCAGAACATCCTGGTTGGCCACTTGCAGGACGCTCTTGTCCTTGTCGCTGACGAAGACCAGGTGCGAGTAACTGGCGCGTCGCGCCGACTCGACCAAAATGCCTCCAATCGGACCCGTACGAACGTAATCAGGAAGCCTCGCGATCTCTATGTAAGACTTGCATTCGGTCGCATTGGAGGTTTCATGACCGCCCGCAAGCCGCGATATATCCTCGTCGCTCTCACTATTCTGGCTTTTTCTCTTACCGCCGCATCCCAAACTGCTCCAAAGCCATTGACCGCGAGTGAACTGCTTGCGCTCACCGCGGGCGGGGTTCTGCCGGCCAATGTAGTGCACGACATCGACACGCATGGGCTGAGCTTTCATCCGGATGAAGACTATCGCGGATACCTAAAAACCGCAGGGACCGACGCGACCATCCTGGCCGAGTTGGACAAAGCCAAAATCGACGCGTCCGCCAGCGGCCAGAAACCAGACCAGGAGTTGCTCCAGCACTTGAGCAAGGCGGCCGCATACATGAACGATAAGCGCTATGAAGCTGCGATCAAGGAGCTGACCACGGCGCTCGACATCGGTTTTGCCGGCCCGGAAAGCGGTTTTGTGATGGGCGAACTTCTGCGCCGACAGGAAAATTGGGCCCAGTCCGCCGCAGTCTATACCGAAGTCTTGCGCAAAGACCCGGACTTCCCGGACGCGCACACCAAGCTCAGCTACCTTTATTACCGGCTTGGAGATTCGGACCTGGCAATTCATGAAGCCAAGGCCGGGCTGGAGCAAAATCCGCAAGATGCCGAAGCCCACAAGAATGCCGGGCTTGCCCTGGATATCGCGCGAAAGTTCGATGCGGCCGCCGGCGAATTCAAAGAGGCTCTGCGTATTAAGCCGGACTACGCCGCCGTGCACTTCGACTTAGGCATCCACTTCCAAAACATGCAGGACTACGCCAACGCGATCGTGGAGTACAAGAAGGCGATTGCCCTCGACCCCAACAATCCAGACCCGCACTACAATCTCGGCAACGCCTACAAGTCCACGGGGGATGTGGACTCGGCCATCCGCGAGTTTCGCGAAGCCAAGCGGCTCGACCCCAACGACCCCGAAGTACGGGAGAATCTTGCGTCGGCGCTGATGAAGCGCAACGTGGACGGCGCGATTGCCGAGCTGCGGGAATTGGAAACGATGTTCCCCAATTTCGAAGTGTGCCACCTGTGCCTAGGCCGTGGCTTGCTCTGGAAAGGAGACGCGCAGGGCGCGGAAGCGGAATTTCTTAAAGCTGCCGCCATTGACCCCGCCGATCCCACGCCTCACCGGGACCTTGCCGCCATGCGGGAGAAAGCCAAGAACTACGACGCAGCCTTGCAGGAATTACGCATTGCGGAAAAGCTGGGGGAGGATGAACCCGGCACCCACAAAGACCTGGGCAGAGTGATGCTGGAGAAAAAAGACGTCTCCGAGGCTATTGGTGAGTTGAAACAGGCCGAGGCGCTGGCGCCGGCGGACTGGGAGGTCCACGATCTCTACGCCCAAGCTTTGGAGGCGGATGGAGAGCTGGATCCAGCCATTGCCGAATACCGGCAAGCGGTTTCGCTCGATCCTACGCAGTTGCAGGCGATCTCCGCCCTCGGAGGCGCTCTCGAAAAGAAGGGCGATTGGGTGGCCGCGCTACAGCAAGACCGGCATGCGGCGCTGATCGAAGCGGGAGCTAATACGCACCATCCATCCGGCGAATCGTTCTTCTTCAGCACCGAGTCTCAAAAGCAATACAAGGCCGCCCAAGTGCGCTTCGAGGAACATCTCCGAGCCATGAAGGCGGCGGGAAAATCCGCGGAGGCGGCAGAGCTGCAAGAGCGGATGCAGGCCATGGACGCTGCGCCGGAGATTTCCGAAAAGATGCAGTTGCTATTGCGAACCGGCGACCAAGCGGCCGCGGAAAAACGCTATGACGACGCAAGAAAATCCTACAAGGAAGCCGTGAGCCTCGCGCAGCAACTTCCGCCGGGCAATCAGGATTTGGTGGTCGCGCTCGATCACCTGGGAGATACCGACGCCATGCTCCAGGATTATGCGAATTCCGAGGCCTCGTACCGCCAGGAATTGACGGTTCTGCAAACCGCTTTTGGCCCCAGGGCCCCGCGCACCACCGATGCCCTCTTCAAACTGGGCGGTCTCGCCGGTTGGCGGAAGGATTTTGTTTCCGCCGAAAAATATTTTTCCCAGGCGCTCGATATTGACGAAAGCACTTTTGGGGAAAACAGCCAGGCGACCGCCGAGAGCTTAAGACAAATGGCCGGGGTGTTCATGATCCAGAACGAGTTCGACAAAGCGGAGCCGTACTTGCTACGTGCGGTGAAGGCCGATGAGGTCATCTATGGCCCGGACGACGCCCAATTGCTGATCCCGTTGTGGGGCCTATGCTCGCTTTACGACCAATGGAACAAGCCTGATAAGTCGCAGCCCTGCTGGCATCGGGCCACCGGACTTATGGAAAAGGATCAAGGCGAAAACAGCCCGCAGATGGTGCCCTCGCTGACTAACGAGGCCAAGGCCTTACGCCTGCTCGGCCGCAACGACGAAGCGGCCCCGCTAGAGGAGCGGATCGAATCAATCCAGAAGCTGGCGGCCAAGACCAACTAACCGAAAGCCGGCATCTCGCTCGTCCAAACGCCCCCGCGCCCGCATTCGCGGCGAAGCGCTATTGGCGTCGCATGCGACCTCGGCTGGGCAGGCTCGATCTACCTTTCGGCTCAAGCAAATCCCAGAAACGCCGATTTCTTAATGGCGAAGCTATGGGTATTGCTGTCCAGTCCGCACTCGCCAACCGTCCGCGGGTCTTAATGGCGGGAGTTGACAAGATCAATCTTGGCCATGTTTCCCTACTTCTTGCGAAGAGCGGGTATGACGTCGCAGTGGTGGAGGATGGGGCCGAGGCCGTGCGGCTGCTGGAATCTGCAGACCCTCCGCCGTTGGCGGTGCTGGACTGGTCGATACCCGGCCTAGACGGCATCGAAATTTGCCGGCGGGTTCGGCTGGCCCGCCGCCAGCGTTCCACCTATATCGTTTTGCTCACCTCATGGGCCCAGAAAAACGAGCATGTAATTGGGCTGGAGGCGGGCGCGGATGATTGCGTCTGCAAACCGGTGGACGTACGCGAACTCCGCCTGCGCCTGCAGATTGGCGCCCAGATTATTCTGCAACGCGCATTGCGGGAAAGCGAAGAACTCTTCCGCAGCGCCTTTGAATACGCCGGAATCGGCATGGCCGTGGTCAAAATCAGCGGAGAATTTTTGCAGGTGAACTCCGCCATCGGCAAGTTTCTGGGTCGCAGCCAGAAGGAGCTGATGACCATGAATCTGCACAGCGTTTGTCATTCCGGCGATGTGCCGGATTCCCGCGATCTTCTCCAGGAGTTCCTCAACGGGGGACGGCGCAGCGGAGAGTTTGAGAGACGCTTCGTCACCAAGGATGGATCTTCGGTGTGGGCGACGATCACCATTGCGGTAGTCCTCGATGCCGAGGATCACCCCTCTTGTTTTGTGGTGCAAATCCACGACATTAGCGAGCGCAGACGAGCCGAGCACGCCCTAAAGGAAAGTCTGGAGGACAGCCGGCAACTGCTCAAAGACGTGGCTGACCAGAAGTACGCCCTGGACCAGCACGCCATTGTCGCCACTACCGACGTCAAGGGACGTATCACCTATACCAACGACAAGTTTTGCGCCATCAGCCAGTATTCCCGGGAAGAACTCCTCGGCCAGGATCACCGCATTGTTAACTCCGGCCACCATCCCAAGGAATTCTTTCAGGCGTTATACCAGACGATTGCTCGCGGCATAGTATGGAAGGGCGAGATTTGCAATCGCGCCAAAGATGGTTCCATCTACTGGGTGTATACGACGATCGTTCCCTTCCTGGGAGCCGATGGAAAACCCTTCCAATATGTCGCCATCCGCAACGACATCACCGAGCGCAAAATCACCGAGGAGGCGCTGCGCCGCAGCGAGAATCTATTCCACGCCATCAGCGACAGCGCCGAGGACCTGATCACGGTGCGCGACCCGCAATTGAAATGGCTCCATGCCAGCGCGTCGTTTCACACGGTCTTGGGCTACGAGCCCGCTGAACTCGTAGGCAACGACTCGACTGTGATCGTCCATCCCGACGATGTGCCGATCGGGCGGAAAGCCAGTGCCGCCGTCGCAACCGACGGACAACCCCGCACCATCGTGGTTCGCTACCGCCATAAAAACGGCAATTGGCTGCACGTCGAGTCCAACATTTGCCTGTTGCGCAACGCGGCCGGAGAACCGGAAGGCTTCGTGATGATTGCCCGCGTCATTGAAGACCGCCTTCTCGCCGAGCAAAAGCTGCAAGCCGCCCACGCCGAAACTGAACTGTTCCTGCGCTCGATTCCCTCGATCGTCATCGGGCTGGATAACGAGGGCCGCATCACCCGCTGGAACCTGACCGCCGCCAAAAGGTTCGGATGGAAAGATCAAAGCGTCCTTGGCCAGCGGTTTGATGACTGCGGAGTACATTGGCTGCACCCGGACATGAAAGCCGAAGTGGCTCGCTGGCTGGCTGTCGAAGAGTCTCTTAAGTGCGAGGATCTGGGCTGGGAGCGTAGCGGCAAGAACCGCTTCCTCAGCCTGCAAGTGCGGCGCATCCTGGCCCGGGGCAATGAAACCGCCGGCTTCATCATTACCGGGGACGACGTCACTCGCCGCAAGCAACTCGAGGATCAGCTCCGTCAGGCGCAGAAACTGGAAGCCATCGGACAACTGGCCGCCGGCATCGCCCACGAAATTAATACGCCCACCCAATATGTCGGCGACAACACTCGCTTTCTCAAGGAATCCTGGGACTCGATTGCCGGGTTTCTAAGCTCCTGCTCGATCCTGCGGCAGCAAACCGTGGACGGCGGCGCAAACTCCGAATCGCTAATGGGCCTCTGCCAGCTCTATGAGAAATGCGATTTCGACTACTTGACGAAAGAAATTCCCCGCGCGCTCGACCAATCCTTGGAGGGTCTGCGGCGCATTTCGCAAATCGTTCACGGGATGAAGGAATTCTCGCACCCAGGCAGCAAGGAGAAGCGAGCCGTGAACCTTAACCGCGCCATCGAAACTACAATCAACGTGAGCCGGCATGAATGGAAGTACTGCGCCGACATGGTAACTGAGTTTGACGAAACTCTGCCCCTGGTTCCCTGCCTGGTCGGGGAGTTCAACCAAGCCGTCCTGAACATTATCATCAACGCCGCCCACGCCATTGCGGGCGCCACGGGTGAAAATGTCGACGCCAAGGGAAAGATTCAGATTACCACCCGGCGCGACGGTCCTTGGGCGCGGATCGCCATCTCCGACACCGGAGGAGGCATTCCCCAGGAAATTCGGAGCCGGGTGTTTGAGCCCTTTTTCACCACCAAGGACGTTGGCAAAGGCACCGGCCAAGGCTTAGCCCTCGCGCATTCCGTCGTCGTCAAACGCCATCAGGGCGAGATTTGGTTCGAGACGGAAATCGGGCGTGGAACCACTTTCTTCCTTCGCTTGCCACTGGACATCGGAATAGCCGTGACCTGAGATACGTGTCTGGCCCATTTCTCTGCGTGAACCTATCCCTAACGCCAAACCTCTCCCGCCGTTGATGACTTCCGGCTCGGGATTGAAATATCGATCAGCCCGCCTGCGCCAGCCCGCTTGCCCAGGGAACTCGCCGCCTTTTCCAGCCAGCGTTCCCGTACGGCGGCCAGGAATTTCGGCTTGTCCTTTCGCATGAGGCGCACGAGCGCCGGATTGCCGGTTTTTTCGTGCCTCGCGGCCCAAAGCACCATCTCCGTCAGAACGGGAGCCAGGCCGATTCCCTTCTCCGTCAACACGTAGATCATTTTTCGCCTGTCGCTCCGATCGGCTTGGGTGGAGAGAATTCCGTAGTTGGCCAGGCGGCGCAGGCGTTCAGCAAGGATATTCGTCGCAATGCCTTCGCCGGAAGCCAGAAAGTCCTTGTAAGTTCGCGCCCCGCGCAACATCATGTCGCGGATGATCAACAGCGACCAGCGGTCGCCCAGCATCTCGAGGGAGGCGTTCAGGGGGCAACCCGACCGCCGCTTGGTTTTGCCTTTCGCCGGCATATTTCCACAGAAATCTAACTTGCACTATGCAAGTGAATGGAAGTATATTCTCACACATGGCGGAATGACGCAACTACTTCGAGCGAACAGGAACCCACACCCATGAAGCTGAATCCCTATCTCCTCTTCAACGGACAATGCGAACAAGCGTTTCAGTTCTACGCGAAGTGCTTCGACGGCAAAATAGAATCCATGTTCACCTACGCGGGCTCGCCGATGGCAAAGAGCACGCCGGCCGGGCAACTCAGCAAAATCATGCACGCCACGCTAAGCTTCGACGGCCAAGTGTTGATGGGCGCGGACGCTTTGCCGGAGCACTATCAGAAGCCACAGGGATTCTCGGTGTCCCTTAACCTCAAGGATGCCGCCATCGCCGAACGAGTCTTTCGCGCATTGTCGGAGAATGGGACTGTGACCATGGCTCTGCAGGAGACTTTTTGGGCGCTGCGGTTCGGCATGGTGGTGGACCGCTTTGGCATCCCCTGGATGTTGAACTGCGAAAAACCGGCATAGGCTAAGTCGACAAGTTACGGAAGAACATCAGAGAAGACTGCCGATGAAGATGAAGAGAATTCACTTCTCGTGGTTCGATAACAACGCCGAAGAGGCGACTAACTTAAAATCGAACCGAAAATCCAAGTAAGGAGTTACGACATGGCACAAGTCCGCGTTCTAGTCGGTACCCGCAAAGGCGCCTTCATCTTAACATCAGACGGCAAGCGCGAAAAATGGGATGTGTCCGGTCCGCACTTTGCCGGGTGGGAGATGTATCACCTGAAGGGATCCCCGGTGGATCCCAATCGCATCTATGCCTCGCAGTCCAGCGGATGGTTCGGACAGATGATCGAACGCTCCGACGACGGCGGCAAAACGTGGCAACAGCCAGGAACGCCCGCCGGGCAGCCGGCCGCGCCCGGTCCACCGAAGAGCGAAAGCAACAAGTTCGCCTACGACGCAACGGCCAAGCCGCTGACCACGCATCAATGGTATGACGGAACGCAACATCCCTGGGAGTTCAAACGGGTGTGGCATCTGGAGCCGTCGCTCAGCGATCCCGATACGGTGTACGCCGGCGTGGAAGACGCCGCCATCTTTCGCTCGACCGACGGCGGCGAGAACTGGAAGGAACTCCCCGGCCTGCGCGGCCACGGCACCGGTCCCAAATGGCAGCCGGGCGCGGGCGGCATGTGCCTGCACACCATCATTCTCGATCCCAGCGATCCTAAGCGGATCTTCATCGCCATCTCGGCGGCGGGCGCGTTTCGCACCGACGATGGCGGCGCCAGTTGGAAGCCGATCAACCGCGGCCTGCGCTCGCAATATATTCCTGACCCGAATGCCGAGATCGGCCACTGTGTGCACCACATCGCCATGCACCCCGAGCGCCCGGGCGTGCTGTTCATGCAGAAGCACTGGGATGTGATGCGATCGGACGACGCCGGCGACAACTGGATAGAAGTCAGCGGCAACCTGCCGACGGATTTCGGCTTCGTGATCGACGTGCACGCGCACGATCCGGAGACTATTTACGTTGTGCCCATCAAGAGCGACAGCGAGCACTTCCCGCCCGATGGGAAGCTGCGCGTCTTCCGCAGCCGCAGCGGCGGCAACGAGTGGGAGCCTTTGACGAAGGGCCTTCCACAAAGAGATTGCTACGTAAACGTGCTGCGCGACGCCATGGCCGTGGACTCGCTAGACAAATGCGGAATTTATTTTGGGACGACAGGCGGCCAGGTGTATGCCTCCGCCGATGCGGGCGATAGCTGGAATCCGATTGTGCGGGACCTGCCGGCGGTCTTGAGCGTGGAGGTGCAGACGATCGGGTGAGTGGTCGGCCTTAAGTTCGGCGCACTGTCCTGTTGGAAATGAGCCCGAGTAGGGTACGGCTTCTGCCGTTCCGTTAGAATGCCCTAGGAGCTGCTTCGGCCGCTGACGATTCGATCCTTACCGGAAGGCAATGGATACCGGAAAGAAAGCTAGATGAAATAGTGAGTAGCTTTGCCTATGATCCGCGTCATCCTCCCGTTCCATCTCCGGACTCTGGCGCACGCAGGCAGCGAGGTGACGCTCGACATTGAGGGCCCGGTAACGCAACGCTCGGTCCTCGACGCGCTAGAAGCGCGCTATCCGATGTTGCGCGGGGCCATCCGCGAGCACGGCACGCTGCAGCGGCGGCCGTTCCTGCGCTTCTTCGCCTGTGAAGAAGATCTCTCGCACGAATCCCCCGACGCGGCTTTGCCCGACGCGGTCGCCTCCGGGAAGGAGCCGTTCATTGTGATTGGGGCGATTGCGGGCGGGTAACGGGGGCGAACGGTTCGTTACAGGGCAGTGGCTTCGGCTCCGCCAACAGTCCTCTCTCGACCGCCTTGAGGCGCTCAGGTAAGGTCCCGCAGCGGCTAAAGCCGGTTCATTTTCAATCTCTTACGGCACGGCTGACGCCGATGCCCTGATACGACACATCCGCGGTGGCGTTCTCACCTTCCTTGCGATAGACTCCCTCCGTCCGTTTTGAGGAGGTCTCTATATGGCACAGGGGAATTCGTCCGACGTCGTGCGGCAGGCCTCAACATGGTCGATCGTGTGGGGCGTCTTGCTAATCATCCTCGGCATGCTGGCGGTGGGATCGCCGCTGGTCGCGGCCGTTGCGGTGAATGTGGTTATTGCCTGGCTCATCGTTTTGGCCGGCGTGGTGCATGTGGTGGTCGCCTTCCACTCGCACGGAGCCGGCAGCGTGGTCTGGAAATTGCTGGTTGGAGTGGCGTATCTGTGCTTTGGTGTGTACCTCATCCTGCATCCCGTGCTGGGGATTGTATCGCTCACCTTGGTGCTGGCCTCGCTTTTCCTGATCGAGGGCGTCTTGGATATCGCCCTGTTTTTCAAGATGCGATCCATGCAGGGCTCCAGCTGGGTTCTGATCGATGGGATCGTTACCCTGCTGTTGGGGCTGCTGATCTACCTGCAATGGCCGTCGAGTTCGGGCTGGGCGATCGGCACCTTGGTCGGCGTCAGCATGATCATCAGCGGGGTTACGCGGGTGATGCTGTCGTTGGCGGTGCGCAAGACCGCGAGCACGATATCGTCGTCATTGGCGGCCTAGCAAGAGGCGCGGTCCGAAGGCTCCAAACGCGGGCTTAGGTCTCAACCTTCGGCCAGCGTGGCCATCTTTATTTCGTGTATCCGCAATAGATGTATATGCATCTATTGTTGATATGAACGCTTCCCTTCTTCCCGTTTTGCCCTGCCTGTGCGGCAATGTCCGCCGCACTGCCCGGGCGCTCACCCAACTCTATGAAGAGGCCTTGCGCCCGCTGGGACTGCGGGGCAACCAGTTCACCATTCTGCAAGCGCTGGCGCTCGCGGGGGAGGTCACCCAGGGGCGGCTGGGCGAAATGCTGGCCATGGACAGCACCACCCTGACTCGTACGCTCGCGATCATGAAGCGACACGGCTGGATCGCGGAGCGTCGCGGCGACGACCGCCGCCAGCGCTGGCTGAGACTGGGCAAAGTAGGCCGGGCGCAGTTCAAGCGCGCTCTGCCGCTTTGGGAGAAGGTGCAGTCCGAGCTGCGATCCGGCGTCGGCGAACCGATCTGGCAGAACCTGTTCCGACTAACTCATCAACTGACAGAAATTGCGATCAATCAAGGAGAGTCGTTATGAAAAGCTACCGCATACTCATCGGCACACTGATCGTGGCCTGGTTCGTCTTCGCCCTTAGCGCTTCCGCATTGCATGTTTTCACAAATGATTCCGGCCGTCTCGGATTGCAGGTTGCGATCGCGGCGGGAGCGCCTCTTCTTCTTTTTGCCATTTGGTTCGGCGCGTCGGCGAAGTTTCGCGAGTTCCTTCTGGCGCTGAATCCGCGCATTCTAAGCGCGGCGCAGTCCTTCAGGATTGTGGGCTTCACCTTCGTGCTCCTGGAAGCTAAAGGCATTTTGCCCGGGCTATTTGCATTTCCCGCGGGATATGGCGACATGGCCATCGGAGCCACTGCCACGCTGGTCGCGTGGAAGTTGGCGAGCCCGGGCCATCGCCTGGGCTTTACCCTATGGCAGGCGCTGGGGATCCTGGACCTTAGCACGGCAGTAACGCTCGGCGTGATCGCGCCGTTCATCGCTCCGCAAGGTCCAACGACCACGGTTATGACTGTGCTGCCACTGAGCCTGATCCCGACTTTCCTGGTGCCGCTATTTCTTATCTTTCACGTGATTTGCATCGCGCAGGCGAGAACGTGGGCGGCAAAGGGCGGAGTGAACAGTCTGAAAGCGGCGTTCGCGCGCTGACGCCGAGAGTTCCTTGTTCACCTTCGCGGATTCGATGCTCGACCCTTCCGCGACGGTGAACGAGGAGCGGCCGCTTTGCTGGTGACAAACTTGTAGGCCATGCCGAGCAAATCGCGCAACATGTCGGGATTGACGCGAGACAGCCGAACTAGAACGGCGCTATAGCCGACATAGTGGTCGGTCACGTAGTACACATCGGGGGCCTCGGCGAGCAGCGCGGCGCGATCGTCGAAATCCACGCGAACGGCAAGTGAAGCGGGTTCGGCGGAGCGATTCGCCGGCACACATGCCAGGAGTTTTCCGTGGACCTTGAGCGCCGGGAACCCGTACGCAGTGCCTTCCTCGACGCCGGGCAACGCAAGTCCGATATTCCGTACCGTGTCGAAGTCGTTTGTGCTTTTGGCCGTTAGCCGGCGTGATTTCATGGAACGCACTGTGCTTTTTTGGCTGGGTACAGGCATGAATACGCCTCAGCAGATCAAGACAGAGTGATTATCCTTAAGAACACGAACCTTTTCAAGATAAGCCGGGGACCGGGGTGGCGCGTTGAATCCGGCCGGGCCCCTCGCTCATCTAGCAGTCATGCAATACGAAAGGCAAGCTTCATTTCTCTCGGCAGAATCTGGCGCCCTCGCAGAATCGGCGGTAGTTCGGTCCTCGACCCGCGGCGACGCGCATGACGACTCTGCCCTGCTCGACGCTTACTCCAATGCCGTAGTTACGGCAGCGGAGAAGATCAGTCCATCGGTGGTCAAGATTGATGTCGCGCAGGCGGGGCGCAGCCGCTCCGGCGAGCCGCGCGAGCGGCAGGGTGGTGGGTCGGGATTTGTGTTCACGCCGGACGGGCTGATCCTGACCAACAGCCACGTGGTGCACGACGCCACGCGCATCCATGTTTCGTTTTCCGACGGTCGTCACTTCCCTGCTCATACTGTGGGCGACGATCCCGCGACCGATCTGGCGGTGATTCGCGTGGGCGCACCGGACAACGATCCAGCGGCTCTCGTGGCTGCGCCGCTGGGCGATTCGCAGCGGCTGCGCGTGGGGCAGTTGGTGATTGCGGTGGGCAATCCTTATGGCTTTCAGTACACGGTGACGGCGGGGGTAGTCAGCGCGCTGGGGCGGTCGCTGCGGTCTTATGCCGGACGCATGATTGATGACGTGATTCAGACCGACGCGTCGCTGAATCCGGGCAACTCGGGCGGACCGCTGGTGACTTCCGATGGGCACGTGGTGGGCGTGAATACGGCGATGATTCCGATGGCGCAAGGATTGTGCTTCGCGATTGGAATCAACACCGCGAAGTTTGTGGCGGGAAGGTTGTTGCAGCACGGGCGCATCCGGCGTAGCTACATTGGCGTGGAGGCGCAGACGACGCCGCTGCATCGGCGGCTGGTGCGTTTCTACGATTTGTCGCAGGAGAGTGGAGTGGTGGTGCTTGGAGTGACCGATGGGAGCCCGGCGCGCAAGGCGGGGTTGCGCGAGGGAGATGTGATCATTGCGTTGGAGGGCCAACCAGTCGCCGGCGTGGACGATCTTCATCGCCTGCTGACCGACGCGCGCGTGGGAGTGAGTAGCTCGCTGACCGTGCTGCGGCGGACGGAGAAGCTGGAGATGAGAGTCGTGCCGGAAGAAGCGAAGTAAGGCTGAGCAAAGGCATTGTAGAGAGGTAGTTTGCTGCGTGTTCTTCGCGTCGCGGGCAAGACGTAGCAAGCTACGTCTCTACGGAAATATAATCCGCGTAGTGAGGCCCCATGCTACGCGATAAGAATCTGATTCCGCTTTCCCATCAGCATCAGCACAGCTTGGCGATTTGCGTTCGCCTGGATCGGGCGATCCAGGCGGGTGAAGTTGACCTTGAAGCCTGGCAGGCGGAGATTGCGCTGGCGTTCGCGTCGGAGATTGGGATCCATTTTGCGGCCGAGGAAAAGGAAGTATTTCCGCGGGCGGCGCGGCTTGCGGAGTTGCAGGGGTTGGTAGGGGAACTTCTGACGGAGCACGCGGTCTTGCGGGAGCTGTTTGTCCGAGCAGGGGCTCGCGATCTGGATAGGAGAGGCCTGAAAGAGCTTGGAGAGAAGCTGGCGGCGCATATTCGCAAGGAAGAGCGGCAACTGTTCGAGGGGATGCAGAAGCGTTTGCACCCTGAGGAGCTGGGCGTCATGGGTTTGGCGCTGGAACGGGCGCTGGCGACGGCTTCGCAGGTTTGTGTGGCGCCAAGTGCGGCGACGCGGCTTCGAGGTAGGCACGGCTAGGTTCTTTCTGGTTTGTCCTCGCTTCGCTCGGTGGACAGCCGAGGCGGCTGTCGCCACGTGAGTTCCCTGGGGCACTTTCGCAACGTTGCATCGCCTGTTACCCTGTGGTAGCGTCAGCAAACGACAGAGGTTCGGCTTGCAAGCGACAATTCCTGCGGGGCTGGATCGCAAGGAAGCGGAAGTTTACCGGCGGCTCGATCCAAAACGGCTCCCACAACACATCGCGATCATCATGGACGGCAACGGACGCTGGGCGCGGCGGCGGCATTTGCCGCGCGTGGCCGGGCACCGGGCCGGCGTGGCTTCGGTGCGCTCGACCGTGGAAACGGCTGCGCGCATTGGCATTCCTTCGCTCACTCTGTATGCCTTCTCCGAGGAGAATTGGCGGAAGCGGCCGCATAGCGAAGTCGATTTCTTGATGGGGCTGCTTTGCCGATACTTGAAGGCCGAAGTCCCGACGCTGAATAAAAACAACATTCGGCTGGAGTACATTGGGCGGCTGCGCGAGCTGCCGGGCTCGGTGCAGGAGAAGATGGCTTGGGCGCGGGAAGCGACGGCGCGGAATACCGGCATGGTCCTGACCTTGGCGCTCAACTACAGCGCGCGCACGGAGTTGGTGGATGCGTTTCAGTCGATGCTGGACGGCGCGGCGCGCAATGGTGGCGTGGAGCATTTGAAAGTCGATGAAGAGGCGGTTTGCCGGCATCTTTATACGCGGCATCTGCCGGATCCGGATCTGGTGATTCGCACCAGCGGGGAGATGCGGCTGAGTAATTTTCTTCTCTGGCAGCTGGCTTACGCGGAGATTTATGTGACGCCGACGCTTTGGCCGGAGTTTCGCGGGACGCATCTATTGGAAGGGATTGCGGAGTATCAAAAGCGCGAGCGGAGATATGGCGGGTTGGCGGGAGAGCACGGCAACCAGCGGTGAGGCGGTACAGTCGGATTCTTCCCTCGCTGCGCTCGGGTCGGAATGACAAGATGAAGGAAGACTCCATCGCAGCGTTGAAGCGCTGCGCCACCCAAATTCGTTGCGCGATCCAGAATCGCGGCGATGCTCAGATCTGCCGCATTTCAACAATCTCTTGAACCTGCTCAAACGCATCCTCACCGCAGTCGTCTTAATCCCAATTGTCTTGCTGCTCGTGTTGCGAGCGCCAGTGCCGATGCTGGCGTTGGTCGCGGCTTTGGTGGCCGCGCTGGCCGTGCAGGAATTGCTGAAGCTCGCGGAAGGATATGGGATAAAACCGTTCTACTTACCAACCTATCTTGTCGTGGCGTTGCTGTTCGTCTTGTTGGCGGTTACTCCAGCGGCCAGTCCGCTTTCCTCGACCGCGTTTTTCAGTGGCGCTGGGGTGTTTGCGGCGGCGATCATTCCATTTATTTTTCTGGCGCTGGGAATGAGGCGCGACGACTTGCGGGGATCATTCCCGGCGGCGATGACCTCGGCGTTTGCTTTTGGGTATGTTGCGTTGCCCATGGGAATGCTGGTGCAGCTGCGGCAGCAATGGCAGGGCGCGTTTCTACTGCTGTATTTGTTGTTGCTGGTTTGGGCGGGGGATATTTTCGCGTACTTTGTGGGGCGCTCGGTCGGCCGGCATTTGATGTCGCCGCGAGTTTCTCCTAAGAAAACTTGGGAGGGAGCAATCGCGTCGCTGGCGGCGAGCTTGGCCGTGGGATGGTTGCTTTACAAATACGCCCTGCCCGTTAGTTCCGTTTTGCTCAATGCCCACCTGATTGAGCGGAAAGACGGAGTATTTGCGCAACACACCCAGCCATTGTGGATCACACTGTTGCTTTCGGCGGCGTTGAATGTTGCGGCGCAGTTGGGGGATTTGGTGGAGTCGCTGATTAAGCGCGGAGCGGGAGTGAAGGATTCGGGGGCGATTTTGCCCGGGCATGGCGGGATGCTGGATCGCATTGATGCGCTGCTCTTTGCGGCTCCGGTGCTGTGGTACTATGCGGCTTGGCGGGTGCTGCAGTGAGGCTTTCCGCCTTTTTGTCCTCCCAGCGAGGGCGAAAAGCCCTCGCGACGGCCGGCGAGACGCCGGCGCTACGGTCTTCGCCGATTCGGCGCTTTCCATTCGCATGAGACGCATTGCCATTCTTGGCTCGACTGGCTCGATCGGGCGCAGCACGCTTAGCGTCGTGGAATCCTACCCGGAACGTTTTCAGGTGGTTGCGCTGGCGGCAGGGAAAAATCTGGATGAGGTTTTTGAGCAAGCGCGGCGTTGGCAGCCGCGGGTGGTTTCGGTGGCATCGGAAAGCAATGCGGAGATTCTGGGCGCGCGTCTGAAAGCTGCTGGGCTCGGGAGAATCGAGGTTTTGGCGGGATCGGCGGGGGCGGTCGGCGTGGCCACGCATCCGGAAGCGGATTTTGTGGTCAGCGCCATTGTGGGCGTGGCGGGGCTGGAAGCCACCTACGAAGCGGTGCGTGCAGGCAAGACGGTCGGATTGGCCAACAAAGAGTGCCTGGTAGCGGCCGGAGAGTTGATTACGGCGGAAGCGCGGCGGCAGGGCAAGCCGCTGTTGCCGATCGATAGCGAGCATAACGCAGTGCATCAATGCCTGCGTGTTGGGCGCATGGAGGAAGTGGCGTGCGTCTGGCTGACCGCGTCGGGCGGGCCGTTTCTGAATACTCCGAAATCGGAGTTCTCCTCCATCAGCCCGGAACAGGCTTTGAAGCATCCAACGTGGAAAATGGGGCGGCGCATTACAATCGATTCCGCAACCTTAATGAACAAAGGATTCGAGGTCATTGAGGCTTGCCGGTTGTTTGGGCTGCCGCCCAGCCGGGTGAAAGTGATGGTGCATCCGCAATCCACCATCCACTCCATGGTAGAGTTTATAGATGGCAGCATACTTGCTCAGTTTTCGGTGACGGATATGCGGTTGCCGATTCTGTATGCGCTGACATATCCGGAGCGGATTTTGTCGGATATGCGCTTCCCGGTCATGGACTTACGTCACCTCGAGTTTAGTCCTCCCGATATGGAGAAGTTTCCCTGCCTTGGGCTAGCCTATAGGGCAGCGGATACCGGAGGAGTGCAATCGGTTGCACTTAACGCGGCCGATGAGGTTGCGGTAGCCGCGTTTCTTGACGGCTGCATTCGGTTCGACCAAATCCCCCAAGTGATCGAGGACGTCATTTCTGAAGCGGGAAGCGAGAAACTCGAATCTATAAAGCATGTGCTGGAAGCTGACGCCCGAGCGCGCCAGGCGGCGGGGGAGAAGGTCGCGCGGTGGGGCGGTATGAACAGCCCTCGGGCGGTTTCCGCCAGGGTACTAGGGGAGTAAATATTCTTATATGACCGGATTCCTAACTGCTGTTGTCTCGGTAGCCGTGATCTTGGGCTTCATGATCCTAATCCATGAGTTTGGCCACTACGCGGTGGCCAAACTGCTGGGCGTTCGGGTGGAGCAATTTGCCATTGGCTTCGGCAGGCGCCTGGTGGGCTTCCGGCGGGGCGAGACCGACTATCGCATCAACGCGATTCCGCTCGGCGGCTACGTGAAGATGAGCGGCGAGAACATCATGGAGGAGCGCAGCGGCGATCCCCGGGAGTTTTTGTCACATTCGCGATGGCACCGTTTCCTGATTGCCATTGCCGGCCCGAGCATGAATATCCTGCTTGCCATCGGGTTGCTGACCGGCGTTTACATGGTGCATTACGAGTATCCAACCTACTTCGACCAACCGGTCGTGATCGCCTGGATCAAGCAGGATTCCGCGGCGGCCAGGATCGGGCTGCAGGCCGGGGACCGGATTGTGCGCCTGGGCGGAATTTCCAATCCCACCTGGGAGCAGATCGGCCCCGAAATCATGCTGAGCGCGAATCAGCCCATGAACATTACGGTCCAGCGCGGCAGTGAGACTCTGCAAAAGACTTTGGTGCCGGAGCCGGTGACCACCTCGGAGATTGGCTCGGCCGGCTGGGAGCCGGAACAGTCCGTAATTGTGGCGGGACTGGAGCCGGACATGCCCGCAGGCAAAGCCGGGATCCGCGATGGAGATCGCATTGTCGCGCTCGATGGAACGCCGGTGCCCGGCATTGATGCCTTGATCGAGAGTCTGCAGAAAACCAAGGACAGACCAGTCGACGTCGCAGTGCTGCGCGATGGAAAACGACTCGACTTCCAGGTGCAGCCGGTGCTGGCCGATTCCGAAAGTGAAAAGCGGTACCGGATTGGATTTCAGGGCACCACCGATATGAAAGTGGGTCGCCTAGCGCTGGGCGCGGCTTTCGAGCAATCGATCGACGACAACAGAAAGCTCTCGTGGATGATCCTGGAACTGGTGCAGAAGCTGGTGCAACGGAAAGTGTCGCCGCGAACGGTTGAGGGGCCGATTGGGATTGCTCGCGCTGCCGGTGAGGCCGCCAGCGAAAAAGGATGGAGCCCACTGCTGCAGCTCACCGCCGCCATTAGCCTGAACCTGGGAATCTTCAATCTCCTGCCCATTCCGATTCTGGATGGCGGCGTGATTCTTCTGTTGGCGCTCGAAGGTTTGATGCGCCGCGATATCGGCCTGGTCATCAAGGAACGCATCTATCAGGCGGCGTTTGTGTTTCTGGTTTTGTTCGCGGTGATGGTGATCTACAACGATCTGAAGAAGACATTGCCGGGAATAATGCCCTGAGTCTGTATACCGGGCGGGTCTTCCTGCCCGCCCGGAGTGACCTCTAGTTCCCTTCCGGTCTGGCGCTCCATTCGCGAATATGGCGAATCTCTGGTGGCGGAATCCGCAAATACTTCAGAAATTCTTCGTGCTCATCGGGCGAGGAATGCTCGAACGCCTGGTGCCAGCGGCGCATGTCGGCTTCGCTGAAGCCGGCAGTCTTCATGATGGAAACCCACTTTTCTTTGGTCATGTGTTTTGTTCTCCTGATCGTTTTTCCGCGGAGTAGCTTTAGGATGAGCAACTGGTGCGCGCGCAGTTGGGCGATTTCGCTCTCGGTTTCCCGCAGGCGGCGCTTCAGCAGCGCCGTGAGCTTGCCTTGCGGAGCCGAGAGCATGCGCGCAATGTCTCGCACGCTCACTCCGATGGAGCGGTAGAGGCATATCTGCTCTAAGACTTCGGCTTCGCGGGCGCCGTAGGCCCGATAGTTGGCTTCGGTGCGCAACGCTGGCTTGAGCAAGCCGCACTTCTCGTAGTAGAGAATGGTGGTCCGGCTCAGCCGGTACCGCTTGGCGAGTTGAGAGACGCTTAGCATCGAACAATCTCAGTGTGAACCCTACACCAATAGACAGGTCAAGAGTTAATTTACAGGTTCGGACGGCGTCCTTCGAGCTGCGGCGCGCATGTTAAACTAAACATTCGCATGGCTGATATTCATCGCAGAAAAGCTGTTACTTCGTCGGTGGGCGGGGTACGGGTCGGTTCCGATGTACCAGTTGTGGTGCAGTCCATGACCAATACCGACACCGCGGACGTCGCCTCCACAGTGCTGCAGGTCGCGGCATTGGCGCGGGCCGGGTCGGAGTTGGTGCGGGTGACGGTGAACAACGAAGACGCGGCGGCCGCGGTTGCGCCCATTGTCGATGAACTCGACAAGCAGGGCGTGCGCGTTCCCATCATCGGCGATTTTCATTACAACGGGCATCTGCTGCTGAAGCGGTATCCGGAATGCGCGCGGGCGCTGGCGAAGTATCGCATCAATCCCGGCAACGTCGGCATTGGCCGCAAGGACGACAACAACTTTCGTACCATGATTGAAGTTGCGGTGGAGAATCAGAAGCCGGTGCGCATTGGGGTGAACTGGGGCTCGCTCGACCAGGCGCTGCTCACTCGCATGATGGACGAGAATTCCCTTTTGCCGGAGCCAAAAGACGCGCGCGAAGTGACCATGGAAGCGATGGTGGTCAGCGCGCTGAACTCAGCGGCGCTGGCCGAAAAATATGGGCTGCGGCCGGATCAGATTATCTTGAGCGCAAAAGTCAGCGGGGTGCAGGATCTGATTGATGTTTACCGCTCGCTGGCCGCACGCTGCGACTATCCTTTGCATTTGGGATTGACCGAAGCGGGCATGGGCGCGAAAGGCATTGTAGCCTCGAGCGCCGCGCTGGGCGTGCTGCTGCAGGAAGGCATTGGCGATACCATTCGGGTTTCGCTGACGCCGGCGCCAGGCGGCGACCGCACCGAAGAGGTGCGTGTGGCGCAGCAGATTCTGCAATCCCTCGGGATTCGCAGTTTTACGCCGCAGGTGACGGCTTGTCCGGGATGCGGGCGCACCACGAGCACATTCTTCCAGGAAATGGCGGAGCAGATTCAATCTTACTTGCGCGAGCAGATGCCGGTGTGGAAAGGGCGTTACACGGGCGTCGAGGAAATGAAAGTCGCGGTGATGGGTTGCGTGGTCAACGGGCCGGGCGAGTCGAAACATGCCAGCCTGGGCATTTCTCTGCCGGGAACGTTTGAAGAGCCGAAAGCGCCGGTTTACGTGGATGGACGCCTGTTCACCACGCTGAAGGGCGACAAGATTGTCGCCGAGTTCATTCAGATTCTCGACGAATATGTCGAGTCGCACTACGCGGCTCGGGAAGAACTCACGGCAAAGGGCTAGCGGCTTCGCTAGCTTTCTCGGCCGTTCCGATATTTCCGTTGCGAATGTTTCAGGCCGCCGTTCCAAGCAGGCCCACGACCGCGGCCATCCAGAGCGCGAACCCAGCCACATTCATGGCGACCCGCCACGCTACGCTGTCAATGATGAAGTTGTATTTGGCGTCCATGATTTATCCCTCCTCGTTCCGGTAAATTCAACGCCACTGACGATTGGTGAGAACCAACATCTTGTAGCGCTTGCATTTTGAAGTACGCGAGGTGACCGAACGAAGTTCCGGGGAAAATGAAAACCGCTGCGGGAGGGTTAGTTCGGAACTTTTAGGATCGCCTGAAGCACGCTTAGTTTTCCGTCGACGGGGCCTGTCTGCAAGTGCGAAATATCCAAGCCTAGAATCTTCGCTATCAGCGGATACAAGTTTACGTTTTCAAAAGGGGGCACGGTGCTGCCGGGAACAATATCCGGACCCATGGCCACGAAAAGGGCTTTCATTTCGGGCACGCGGCCGGGATCATAGCCGTGGTTGCCGGCTGGAACCGCTTGCGGCTTTCTGGGATCCGTGCTCAGGCGAATCGAGTAAGGGCCCGTGGCCACGATGATGGGGTCGCCGGCGCGCGGGTTGCTGTCAAAGTGCAGGCCGGCAGGGGTATCGGCGCGGCGATATACCACGAACTTTGCGCTCTTCCCGCGCAGAGCTTCATACGCGGATGCGGCGTCGGCGTCGGATTTCGGATAGAAACTCAGTCCCACAATTTTTTCAAACGACGAGGTCTTGAGGCCGAACTCATCCAGCGCTACCACGCCATCCTCGACCTTCACCATGCCGTGGTCGGCAACGACGATCACATCCACTGGAAGGTTCAGGCGCTGAAGGCCGGAAAGCAGACGGCCAATCTCATCGTCCAGCTCATGCACCGCATCCGCAAGCTGCGGACTGTCGGGACCGTACTCGTGGCCGGCGTGGTCGGTGTCGGAAAAATAGAGTGTGATGAAATGCGGCCGCTGTTCCGGTGGGAGTCGCAGCCAGGCCAGTACCTGGTCAACTCTTTTCGGGTTGGGAAAGCTCTCGTCATACTTCAGATAGTAAGTCGGGCGCCTGCCCTGAATTTCAGCTTCAGACGCGACCCAGAAAAATGAAGCGGAACGCATACCCTGCTGCTCGGCCAGCACCCAGAGGGGAGTGCCGCCGTACCAAGTGCCATCGGTGACGGAGGCGGAATCGCGGTAATCATAGACCTGTTTTCGCGCCGGATCGTAGAAGCTGTTGCCGACAATTCCGTGATGCTCCGGGTAAAGGCCAGTGATCATGGTGTAGTGATTGGGAAAAGTGATGGAGGGATAGGCAGGAATCATGCCCTGCGGCGCGCTGGCGCCGTGAGCGGCCATATTGAGGAGATGCTTCGCGTGGTGGCGCTCGGCGTAGTCGTAGCGAAAGCCATCCAGCGAAACCAGGATGACGTAGGGCTTCGCTAGCTGCTGCGGAGCGTTGGGCCCGTGATCGACGGTGATGACGGGAGAGATTGCTTGGGCACTGGAAATGGCGCTCAGCAAGCTGACCAGGATCGCCACGCAGATCGGGCGGGCCCAAGTCTTTCGGAGCACCGGATGTAACGCGAAGCACGGGTATATATTGACTACTTCAGGGTTGCCTGAGGATCTCTTCACTTTTTGGTCTCTGGCTGCCATTGTACAAGGCAAGTGAGGCGGACCATGCGCTTGATGGCCCTGGGCATCACCAAAGTGCGGTTGGGTTTCCCTGTCCGGCATAAGTGCGATGACCATTGAACAATTTTGGTTCCTGTTGGCGGGCGCAGTGCTGGGCGGCATTGTCGCTGCGGTCGCGCTGCGCTCGCGCGCGGCCGCTTTGTACTCGCAATTGCAGATGGTCACCAACGACCTGACCGCCGTCCGCACTCAGTTGGCCTCTCAGCAAGAGGCGAACACCAAGTTGCGCGAAACCATTGCCGGGCTAGACACGACCTTGGCGCTAGAGAGGACGGCTAATCAGAAGAACCTCGATATTCTGGACCGCGCCACGGAAGAACTGCGAGCGTCCTTCCAGGCGCTGGCTGCCGATGCTTTGAAGAGCAACAATCAATCTTTCTTGGAGCTAGCAAAAACCAGCCTGGAAAAGTTCCAAACCGAGGCCAAGGGAGATTTGGAGGCACGGCAGAAGGCCGTGGAACATTTGGTGACGCCGATCCGAGAATCCCTGGGCCGGGTAGACGAGAAGATCCATCAAATTGAAGAGGATCGCAATAAAGCGTACGGCGATTTGACGCAGCAGGTGCAATCGCTGATTGGGACGCAAGAGCAACTGCGCAATGAGACAGGGAATTTGGTGAAAGCGCTACGCGCGCCCTCGGTGCGCGGCCGCTGGGGCGAAATTCAATTGCGGAGGGTGGTCGAAATCGCGGGCATGCTTCCCTACTGCGATTTCGCGGAGCAGGAAACCGTGACTACGAGCGATGGCCGCCTGCGTCCCGACTTGGTAGTGAAACTTCCCGGCGGCAAACAAGTGGTGGTGGACGCGAAGACCCCGCTACAGGCCTATCTGGAGGCGATAGAAGCCGGCGACGAGGAAGTCCGCCGGGCGCGGCTAGCGGACCACGCTCGCCAGGTGCGTGACCACATGACGCGGCTCAGCTCCAAAGCCTATTGGGAGCAGTTTGAGGCTTCGCCGGAATTTGTAGTTATGTTCTTACCGGGCGAAACATTTTTTAGCGCAGCGCTGGAACAAGACCCAGGACTGATTGAACAGGGCGTAGCGCAGCGGGTCATCCCCGCCTCGCCGACTACGCTGATCGCGCTGCTCAAAGCTGTGGCCTATGGGTGGAATCAGGAGAAGCTAGCGCGGAACGCGCAAGAGATCAGCGCGCTGGGTAAAGACTTGCATGATCGCTTGCGGAGCCTCGCCGGACATCTGGAAGCCGTTGGCAAAGGGCTGGACCGCGCAGTGGAGAGCTACAACAAAGCGGTGGGCACGCTCGAAAGCCGTGTGATGGTCTCGGCGCGGAGATTCGCCGAGTTGGGGGCGCCGGTAACCGACGAGATTCCGGAGATCGAGCCCATCGAAACCACTACGCGCACGTTGGCCCTGGAATTTGACGACGAAGCCACGGACGGAAGAGGTTAGCCCTTTTTCCCCGGTGTGGTTTTTCCTTCCAGGTGCGGGCGCCGGGCAGCGAATCGGGAGGACCAAGGGTTCGCCCTTGGGACGCGGGGTTCAGCCGCAGTCGGCTATAATAACTGCAATTTGTTCCTCCAGTGGGCCGCATGGATAATGGCTCGACGCTTCTGAATGCAACGGTGGACGCTCACTGGGCGGGACCGCCCGGTCCTAAGCTCCTGCTGGAGTGGGATCCCGCTCACCGCGTTTTCCTCGGCAACTTGTTCGATCTATTGCTGCTCCGCCGGGTACCGCGAGTCCAGTTGGTATCCAAGCCTGCGCGTTTCTGGCCTGACGTCTTTGTTCCTACGGGCGCGCCCTGGTGGTCCTTTCTGGAATCGGCGCTCTGGCATACAAGTGTCGTGCTGGTCCTGCTTCTCATTTCCCAGGTTTGGAGCCCGCGAAAACGGATCGAGGAGGCGCGGGTGTTCAGCTCTCGTGTCGCCTACTACAGGCCCAATCCGACTTTTCCGGCGCTGGGAAGCAGGGCACCGAGAGCGCCGGCGCGAAGGGCACAAACTGCTGAGATCCAACGGGCTCTGCAGGTAGCTAGAGAAGTCAGAACCCGGCCGGGAGCCCTGATTGTTCCCCCCGATCTCGCGGCGGTGACCAAGCCCACAGGGCTGCCGAATGCGATTGTCTCGACCCCGGTGGTCCCTGCCATGCCTTTGGCCGCGACTGCGGGATTGCAACGACGGTCGCCGCAGATCGACGCTACCGCTGTGGCGCCGCCACCTGACGTCAAACAAGCTACGACTTGGCGCGCCGGCAGCCTGCAAGTCGACGTAGTTGCGCCTGCGCCTGAACTCGGAGGCGGGATCAAACCAGTCAGGTCACGTGGCACTGGGGGATTTCAAACGGTCGCGGTAGCACCTGCTCCTGAGGTGGCAGCGGTTTCGGGAAGGCGCGGCATCGCGGGGCCGAAGGTCGGCGTCGTTGCCCCTCCTCCTGCCCTGCAAGGCGGTTCCTTGGGAAGAGGACGACGAGACAAAGGTGGAGAGGGCGGCACTTTGCTAGACGTCGATGTGGTTGCGCCCGCTCCCGACTTGCCGGTAGAAGGGCAAGGCGGAACCGCTGCGGGTGCACCGCTGGCAGGGTTTGGCGGGACAGGAACAGGAGTCGTGCCTCCACCACCATCGGTGCCAGGATCAGGGACGACTCGCAGCGTGGGCGGCGGAGGCGCAGGCTCGCTCGCTTCAGGCTTCACCGCAGTACCCCCTCCACCGTCAGTTGGCGGGGTGGGCCGATTAACCGGCCCCGGAGGAGGTGGTCTTGCAGGCGGCCCAGGAACGGGAGTTGTGCCACCACCCCCTCGGGTTGGCGGCGTGGGCACGCTAGCTGGAGGAAGATTCGCCGGCCCAAGGGGCAGCGGTCTGGCGGGCGGTTCAGGCCAAGGTGCTGTGCCGCCGCCTCCCTCGGTGGGCGGCGTGGGCAGGCTTGGCGGTTTTGGCAGGGGCAATGGAACCGGCGGTGGTGGGCCTAGCGGTTCAGGATTAGCCGCGGTTCCCCCGCCTCCTTCCGTGAATGGCGCCGGCAGGTTGGGCGGAGGAAGACTCGCGGGTCCAGGCGGCGGAGGTCTCGCAGGTGGCTCGGGACAGGGTGTTGTGGCACCGCCTCCCTCGGTGGGCGGAGTGGGCAGGCTGGCCGGTTTCGGCAGGGGCGGCGGGCCTGGCGGCTCAGGATTGTCTGCGGTGCCACCTGCTCCCTCAGTGGGTGGCGCAGGCAGGTCGATCGGCCCCGGAGGCGGAGGTCTTTCAGAAACCGCGGACTCGGTCGTGCCTCCTCCCCCCTCGATGGACGGCGCAGGTGGATCGGGAGGGCGTGGAGATGGAAATTCGCTAGGCGACTCCAACCCCGAGGTAGTGCCGCCCCCGCCGTCAGTGGACGGTGTCGGCGACTCGAATACCGATCAGAGCCTGAACCCTGTAGTAGAAGAGCTTCCCGTGCGCATTGTCGGCCTGGCGTTCGCCCTGCCGGGCACATCTTTTTCGTCGAGCTATGAGGTTTTCATCGCGGAAAAGGAACTTAGCGGACATCAGGTGCAGCTCATCAAGCTGGTCTACTGGTTTCTGCCTTATCAACGAAGACTCTCCGAATACCATCCGGACACTTCAAGAATGTATAAGCTGCGGGTCACGCGCGATCACGCTTGCGATGAATCCTTGCTCCACATGGAAGTATCGCCAACCGGGCAAGTCTATACGGGCTCGCAGTTGCCCGCGGACTCCCTGCCGTCGGATCCCGAACGGCAGAATATCGTTCTGCCATGCTACCGCACCACCGCCGACGACTACCAGAAAGCGGCGGGTCGGCGGTAAGGCGCGGGCCGGATAGCTGCGGCGGCTAATTTTCCACGCCAGCCTGTGTCTATCGAAGACGCTTCACCATCAGGGCCAGAATAAGAATAACAATGCCGATCACGAACCCGATCATGCGCGCCTTGTTTACTGTTTCGCCCATGGTCTTCGTTGCCCGAGGGGCGGACGGGTCGCCCGCCCCACAAACTCTACTCGCCCCGCTTCATCTTCAACTCTCCCAACAACTGTTCGATGCGGTCGTCTTTCTCCAGCTGAGCCAAGCGGCCTTCCATGTCATCGGCTGCAAGCTCCGATTTAGCCTGGCTCAGCGCGGAAGCATGCGCCACTTTGCGTTCCATGCGGTCGAAGGCGTTGGCGTGAGAACCGTTGCCCATCGCCATTTTGGCGTCGCTGGCCTTGCCGACGGCGCGGGCGCGGCGATGCTGCGTGATGAGCAGATCCGATTTAGCCTGCGCTTCGGTTAGCTTCTGTTCGAGTTGGCGGAGCGCGGTCTTCAGATTTTCCACCTGCGCTTTCTGGTCGGTGACTTGTTGGGCAAAGCCCTCGCTTAACTCGCGGTAGCTTTCCACGCGCTGCAAAGCGGCGCGGGCCAGGTCGTCCTCTTTCTTATCGACCGCCAGTTCGGCTTTGCGCATCCACTCGGCCACCTTGTCCTCGTTTTCCTTCTGCTTCTTTTCCAGCAGGTGCTGATCGGCGATGGCGATGGCCACCTGCGTCTTGACCTGCAGAAGCTGGTTCTGCATGTCGAGGATCACCTGCTTGATCATCTTTTCCGGGTGCTCGGCCTTGTCGATCAGATCATTCAGATTCGCCCGGACTAGGGTTGAGACTCGCTCTAGTAATGCCATGATGAACTCCTTTGCTTAGTCGTTACTCATCAGTCGTCTGTCGTTAGTTCTGTCGTTCGCTTTTTGGCTTTGCGGGCCGCTACGGAACAGGGCAGCTCCCATGGCAATGCCTACGGCGATCCCGATCGCCAGCCATACGCCGCCGCTTCCGAGGATCACCGCAGCCAGCGCGCCTAGGATTGCGCCGAACGAGATGCCAAGTCCGCCGTGTTTGGATTTGCCAGCCATATTCCCTACTTACCTCCTCCGCCATTGGGAGGCAGCACTTCCGGCTTGGGTGTCTTGTCGCCGATCTGGCGGACTTTGCCCAGCAGCTCCGCCAGCGGCATGCCGGACAAGGTCTCGAATAGCGCCGGCACTTGCGCAGCCATTTTGGTGATGTCGCCGGTGATCTTGTTCATGCCGGCGGCATCGCCGTTTCCGGTCGAGACGATCGTGATCTTGTCCACGTTGGCTAGCGGGCTTGCCAACGCCTTCACTACTTCCGGCATGCTGGCGAACAATCTGTCGATGACCGCGGCCTGGTTGTACTCCTGATAGGCTTCGGCCTTTACGTTCATGGCCTTGGCCTCGGCTTCGCCCTTCTTGAAAATGATTTCTGCTTCCGCCTCGCCCTGCGCGCGAATGGACGACGCATGGCCCTCGGCTTCCGCGATCAGGCGCTGCTTTTCGGCCGCTGCTAACGTCTCGATTCGCTGACGCTCGATCTCGGCCTGCTTCAGCACCGTGGCGATGAGTTCCTTCTCGCGACGGTTGATCTCGGCTTCCTGCACCTTGACTTGTTGCTCTTTCTCGATTTGCTGCACCTTCACCTGTTCGGCGATCACCTGCTGTTGCATGATGTTGGTCTGGATGTCATACGCCTTGTCGGCTTGCGCCTGCTGGCGTTTGGTGACTTCGAGGTATTGTGCTTTCTTGATTTCCAGGTCGCGCTGCGCCTCGGCCTGCTTGGCCATGGATAACGTCTCAGCCAACACGCGCTCCTGGTCGGCTTGCGCTTTGGCTACGGCGGACTCTCGCGTTGCTAATGCGCGTTTGATGGCAGTGTCGCGATCGGCTTCCGCCGTGGCTACGTCGGCGTCGCGCTTGATGCGGGCCACATCCGGCTTGCCCATGTTGGTGATGTACTCGTTCTTGTCGCGGACTTCCTTGATGGTGAAGGAAATGACTTCCAGCCCCATCTTGTTCATGTCATCCGCACAGGTGGAGCGCATGCGGTCGGAAACCATTTCCGGCTGCTTCACGATTTCTTCCACCGTGAGCTGGCCGATGATGCCGCGCAGGTGGCCTTCCATCACCAGGCGGAT